>QWCB01001145.1_pt1 | contig 26387 bp, 30 predicted proteins | sample 1972511 | NCBI WGS metagenome assembly QWCB01 (sample SAMN09866719, study PRJNA288562) | Human gut metagenome isolate term5_stool, whole genome shotgun sequencing... | isolation source: gut | host: Homo sapiens | place: USA: California | reverse complement strand
GACGCAACTGACGCGGTAAATAATGACGTGATAAGTCTGAATTCGTTGTTTGCTGCATAAGATTTACTCTTTTCTGTAAACCTTTTTCAGGACGGGACATACCGGCGAATCTCAGAATATTGCCCATGGAGTGGACCTATGACGACAAAACGATCGCCATCGATTTCCGAAAGACGGAATAGCCTCCCTAACCCTTGTTCCTAACCGATAACAAACACAAACGCGATGAAAACCCTGAAAACGTTTTACCTGCTGACACTTTCAACCCTCCTTTCCCTTGCCGCCTGCAGCAAGGATGAAGGATCTGACACCCCGCAGCCTCTGACCATCGAACAAACTGAGTATACGCTCGACGCCATCGACAACCGTTCTACGACCCTCTCCTTCACGGCCACGGCCGCCTGGACACTCTCCGTCACCGGCGAAGACTCGGACTGGCTGACCGTCACGCCCGCAATCGGCACGGCAGGCTCCAAGAGCGTCACACTGACCGCCGCTCCCCGAATCACGGAGGAGTCCCGCACGGCTTATGTGGACATCGCCTGCGGAGCGCAGACCGTGCAGATAACCGTTACCCAGACAGGGGCATCCGCCGATGCGGATTTCACCTCGCTCTTCGACCCGGTCTTCGCGGATTTTCTGGAACAGGAAGACATTATTTCCGATGTGGGAAAGATCACGCGGCAAGACATGGAAACGATTGCCAGCGTCACCGAACTGGAAATTGGGAGTGGCCACAGCAGTTCCGAATCTCTGACCGACCTGCGGGGTATCGAGTTTTTCAAATCGCTGAAACATCTGGGTTTCCAAGAAACGGCTTGGACCTCACTGGATGTCAGCGGCTGTTCAACACTGACACTACTATACTGTTTAAGAACAGAATTTACGAAGTTGAATGTCAGCGGCTGCACAGCGTTGCGGACATTGGACTGCGAAGGGGACAGATTGACGTCGTTGGATGCCGGAGGGTGCACGGCTTTGGAAATTCTGAGCTGCAAAAAAAGCAGGTTGACGTCGTTGAATATCAGCGGCTGTACAGCCCTGAAAGAACTGAACTGCCGCGACAATCAGTTGGCGACGCTGGACCTCGGCCAATGTCCGGAGCTGCAGAAATTGGACTGCTGCGACAATGGCATGACGTCGCTGGATATCAGCCATTGCACGGCATTGCAGGAGCTGCATTGCTTTGACAATCTGTTGACAGGGTTGGATATCAGCAAAAACCGGGCATTGAACTACTTGCGGTGTGAAAGGAATCCCGGCAACGGACTTTCGACATTCCCGATCACGGCCTGGTTCGACAACGAGACGCGTCCGGAGAGTTTGTCGATCAACTACTTATCGTGGGTATACAATAATCGGGATACCACCATCGACTTCCGGAAGGCGGAATAACCTCACCCCAGAAACCGAATTTTAACCGATCATGAATCATACGCCATGAAAAACCTGAAATCATTTTACCTGCTGGCACTTGCTGCCGCCCTTGCCTTCGCCGGCTGCAAGAAGGATAATGGCGGCAATCCCCTTCCCGGGACCCTGACCATCGAGAAGACCGAATATGCGCTTGACGCCGTCGAAAATCGGACCGCAACGGTCGCGTTTACCGCCGCGGCCGGCTGGGCCCTCTCGGTCGTGTACGACGATGCCGAATCCGCCGCCGACTGGCTGACCGTCACGCCCGCGAGCGGTACGGCCGGCGAACAGACCGTCGAACTGTCGGCCACCCGCAATTACCGGACATCGGCCCGCACGGCTTACGCCGATCTGGCCTGCGGGGAGCAGAGCGTGCGGCTGACCGTCACCCAGGCAGCGGCATCCGACGACACGGATTTCACCACCCTGTTCGACCCGGACTTTGCGAAGGAGTTGCAGAAACAGGGTATTATTGCCGACGCGGAGAATATCACGCCGGAGGATATGGAAAAGATCGCCACAATGACCGAACTGGATGTTTCGGGAACTTATGAAAACCCCGGCACCCTGACATCCCTGCAAGGAATCGAGTATTTCGAGTCGCTGACGCAGTTGTCCTGCTACTACAATCAGTTGACGACGCTGGATATAAGCGCGAACACGGCGCTGACAGAGTTGTACTGCTACGGCAATCAGTTGACGTCGCTGGATGTCAGTGCGAATATGGCGCTGACGTGGTTGTCCCGCTCCTACAATTCGTTGGAGACGCTGGATATCAGCAAAAACACGGCGCTGACGTGGTTGGACTGCTCCTCCAATTCGTTGACGACGCTGGATGTCAGTGCGAACACGGCGCTGACGTGGTTGTCCTGCGAAAACAATCCCGGCGACAGAGAGTCGAAATTCCCGATCACGGCCTGGTTCGACAACGATACGAAACCGGACAATTTGGAAATTTACCAGGGACAGTGGACGTACGACGGCAAGACCATCACCATCGACTTCCGAAAGGCGGAGTAGCTCCGCCCTGCTTTCTACTGGGCGACGCGCCAAAGACGGTCCGGAGCACTCCGGGCCGTCTTTCGTTTGCCGACAAGGCCCCGCCATCATGGTAAGGCGAAATAGTGCTCTTCCAGCACCCGTTCGATATCCGACTCGCGGTAGAGCACCTTGCCGCAGACGCAGTAATAGGGGATCTCGCCCGAGGAGCGATACTCCTGCAGCGTCCGGCGGCTGATCTTCAGCCGTTCCGACAACTCGCGGTCCGTCAGGTAGCGTTCGCCGCCCAGCGTCGGACGGAGCGCCCCGATGCAGCGGTCCAGATCCTGTTCCATCTGCTCCAGCGTCCGGAGCAGCGACTCCGGACGTTCGTCCGTTTGAAAAACCGATTGCTTGTCCATAACCGTCCCGTTTTACGACTGGCGCCGACAGCGGTAGGCCGCCGAGGCCAGCAGCCGTTCGACATCCGCGGTTTTGTAGTAGACCTTGTGGCGGATCTGCGTGCAGGGAATCAGGCCCCGTTCGCGGTAACGCTGCAAGGTCCGTTTCTGAATGTTCAGCAGGAGGCACACCTCCTCGTTGTCGAGCCAGTGCTGCAGCGTCTTGTCCTGACGCCGGCACAGCTCCGACACCCGCCGTGCCAGCGCCTCGATGCGCGCGACCAGGCGGTCGTAACTCCGTTTTTCAACCATCATGTACTCCATAATCTTGCGCGTTTAGGGTTTCGGGAGCGAAGATAGGGCATCCCGGACCGATTGATCCGCCATCGGTGCGCTATGGCAGTGGTTGGCGTCGGTGTGGCACCGGTTGGCGTCGGTTTCGGGGGTGCGACGCCTCCCAAAGAGCGGGATTCAGGCGTGCCGTCCGGGGGTTCAGGCGGCACGCCGGGGGATCGGCATTGGAGCGGAATGCAGGCGGGGTGTCCCGGGATTCCGCGCCGTCCCGGGAGTGCCGCCCGGGCGGATGGCATCCGTTTCGGCCGCAAAGGTACCGCAGAGCCGTCGGGCCGGGGCACATCGAGCCGCAGGCGGTTTTGCCGCCGATCTTCCTCGACGCGCCAGTGCTGTTCGAGGTTTCAGCGGCAGCGGGCGAGCGTATCGGCGTCAAAAATCCGTCCCGGGCCGGGCTCCGCGGTGGAAGCTGACGTCCGAACCCGGATACCATCCGCACCGGCTCCGTTACGGCACCGAAATTCCGCTCACGAGGGACCTCCTCCGCGGTGCGGGTAGCCCTCCCCTACCCGATCGGCACCACCCACCTCGGAAGAGTGTGCTCCTCGGGGAGGCGTTCGGCTTCGCATCCACGGGCCCGGAAAACCTCCGACCTTCCACCCGGCATCGGGATCTCCATCGGCCCATCCATACTGACATCAACAAAACAGCAAAACAATAAAACAACACAACTGTACAACGACAAAACAACAAAACAGCACAACTGGGAATCAGAAGACCATGAATTCTGGGCGTCAAGACTTCTCGACGTCATGTCGTCAAGACTTCCGGACGTCAGTCAGTACTGAAGTCAGTACTGAATTCAGTCATTCAATCAGCACTGAAGTCAGTCAGTACTGACGTCAATCAGTCAGTCACTTTTTGGAAGGGCGAGCCTTTCGGGCCCTTCCATTTTGACCGGTTTTGTTCCCGAAGTCGGTTTCGGGAACGGATGGTTCGCCTCTTCAGATTGGCCGGCGAACAAGCGGGAACGGGACGTGATATTCGACCCGTTTTTGAGTCCCCGGAGCATTATATGTTCGGGACTCAGCAAGCTGTGTTTTCAGTTACGCGAAATAGGTTTCGTAACAGAAAACAGCTTGCCCGCAAGGGGGTTGAAAACTCCTCCGAAGTCGTCGTTTTTTACCGGGCACCCCGTGTGCCGAAACCGATTTCTTGGAGACCATAGGATCCTCGTCATTTTCACTCGAAATTGGCTCCGCAAAGCTCTGTTTTTGCACATTACCGCACACAAAAACGGAGCAAATCCTGCTTGGATTTACCCCGTAAAAAGGCTTGATTCGATTCAATTTTTCGCGAATAAATGCTCGATTTGCAGTTTAGTTTTGTCAATTCAGAGCGCTTTTGATGATCCGGCTACATAAAATTAGGGGCAATAATACGTGTTTACCGGCTCATCAAAAAGAGGTTTCAACCACGTATTTCGCCTGCCCAGACGATACTGTTCCCAAAAGTGTGTCTGAAGGAAGGTAAAATAAAAAAGTCTACAGATTTTTTAGATTTGTATAGGGAACCAACAAAAACTAAAAAAGGAGTAGACTTATGATGTTGACAAAGGAACAACTTTCCGAATTAATATGCAAACATTCGGAGCGGGAAAATGGTCTTCAGGATCTGTTGGAGATCTTGTTGGAGAGTATGATGGTCTCGGAGCATCGGGAATATCCCCGGGAAAACTCCGCGTCAGGAAACAAATGCAACGGAGCCGGCCGGAACATAGTTGCGGTCATGAACGTACGCTGACTTTCCGGATTCCGAGTAATCGCTACGGGTATTTTCATCCCCGGATTCTGGCGATCCTTCGCCATCAGGAGGATGAATGCGAACGCCTTGCCGGAATGCTGTATACGAAAGGTCTTACGCAGGAACAGGTCGGCGAGGTATTCCAGGATATCTATGGCGAGCACTACAGCAAGGCGAGTATTTCGCGGATGCTGGACTACCTTCGAGAAGATGTTTCGCAATGGCTCACGCGCTCTCTGGAGGCTTATTACCCAATCGTCTTCATCGATTGCGTGCACATGAAGATCCACCGCAAGCGGAGCGTAGAAACAGAAGCTTTTTATGTGGTACTTGCCGTGCGTGAAGACAAGCGGCGTGAAGTGCTGAGGATCTTCAATAAGCCCACGGAGAGCGCCCTGGGCTGGGGCGAGATGCTCACAGAGCTGCAGGAACGAGGCATTCGGAAGATCGGCCTTGTCTGTGCCGACGGGCTGAAGAGCCTGGAGGATGTCATCAGTGCGGTCTTTCCCGGAACCCCGCTGCAACGCTGTACGACGCACCTGAAACGCAATCTGCTGAGCTGCGTGCGTAACGGCGACAAAGGAGAGCTGGCCGAGGATCTGCGGCAGGTCTTCCGTACGGGGGATCGCAGCTATACGGTGGAGAGTGCCTGGAAACAGTGGCAGACACTTTGTGAGAAATGGGGGCAGGATTATCGCAGTTTTCGACGACGTGGCGAGGATCCGGCCTACAAGGTCTACTTCACCTATCTGAATTACGAGGCAAAGATTCAGTCGATGATCTACACAACGAACTGGATCGAGCGTCTGCAGAAGGATTTTCGACGGGTTACAAGGATGCAGGGAGCCATGCCCAACGAGGAGTCGGTTCTGCTGCTGATGGGCAAAACGGCCATGGATAAGAAATCCTACCTGAGGCCGGTGCCGCGAATCGACCTGGATCGGGATTTATTCCCCGAGTGAAGACTATAACACAAAAATAAGCACAACACGCCGCGGCGTGTTGTGCTGAAACCAAGAATCACTATATTTTTGCATATCTGAGGAATCTGAAGACGTCTGCACAGACACACTTTTTGAAACACTACCCAGCATCGAGCGCCAAAGACAACCCGTTTGAGAACAAAAATAGGTCGGTTCCGAGGTTCGAAACCGGCCCTTTCTGTTCAAACGAGGCGGCATTTACACGAAGCAACCCTCCTCTATATCTTCATATATAATTTTCTTTCGCTGAGGATACCCTCTAAAATATCCATATTTCCGCCAAAAAATATTGGCACTCTTTAAGAAAACTTTTGCAGAAAACCTATTCGTTCTAGCACTTCGCGTACCTTTATACTGAATCTTTACTTTAGGATAATATACAATCTCCCATCCCGCCAAACGGATACGCGTGCACCAGTCTTGATCTTCTGAATACATAAAATAATCTTCAGATAAACCACATGTAGATTCATACACATTGCGTCGCACCATAATAAATGCTCCTATAACCCAATCAACCGTTTGAACCTTATTATAATCAAAAGATCTTTCAAGAATACACTCCCGATGGGTAACAATTCTACGTATTTGTCTCCAGATAAAAGACTGAACACTTACATAACTTCGGCATGTATCTTGCAATACCCCATCAGAATCAACAATTTGAGGAGCAATAGCACCAACCTCAGGGTGAGAATCTATAAATGTCACCATTTTGTCCATCTTCTCCAAAAAGACACAATCCGGATTCGCAATAATAAGATAATCCCCTGTAGCAATCTTAAGGCCTTGATTCATTGCATAGGCAAAACCTCCATTCCGATCATTAAAACTCCAAACAAATTGATTATACTCTTTTTTTATTCGCTCTTGTTCAGTCGGCGGATAACAAGAATTAGACGAGGCTATAATTTCCACTTCCCAAGAAAAAGCTGTTTGAATCGTTTCTGTACATTTTTTCAACTCTTCAAGAGAGTGATACTCTACCACTACAACAGATATTTTCATAAACTCAAAAGTAATTTCCTAATAGAAATCTAGATAGCCTAAAAGAAATAATAGTCACCTCTTACTATACATATCCTCATAATATCGTTCATATTCACCGGATGTAATATAATCCATCCATTCTTGATTATGAAGGTACCATTGTACGGTTTTTTCAATACCCTCTTCAAATTGCAAGGATGGTTCCCAACCTAACTCATCTTGAAGTTTGCGCGAGTCAATGGCATAGCGTGCATCATGACCTGGTCTATCCGTCACATAAGTTATTAAATCCAGGTCAGCGCCTTCCGGACGTCCTAACAAACGATCAACTGTTTTGATTAGCACTTTTATGATATCGATGTTTTTCCATTCATTAAATCCTCCAATATTATAGGTATCAGCAATATGGCCATGATGAAAAATAACATCAATTGCCCTTGCGTGGTCCTCCACATAAAGCCAATCTCTCACATTCTCACCTTTCCCGTAAACCGGCAGAGGCTTTCGATGACGAATGTTGTTAATAAACAGAGGAATTAATTTTTCAGGGAATTGATATGGCCCATAATTATTAGAACAATTTGTCACAATAGTAGGCATTCCATATGTATCATGATAAGCTCTTACAAAATGGTCTGAACTTGCCTTGCTTGCAGAATATGGGCTATGTGGATTATACTTACTTGTCTCCACAAAAAACTCATGACCATACGCTTGGTGATGCTCTGAAGACGCTTTAGTAGTAAACGGTGATTCTATACCCAATGGATCTGTTATCTGAAGAGCTCCATATACTTCATCGGTAGAAATATGATAAAACCGTTTATTTTCATATCGCTTAGGTAGAGACTCCCAATAAAGTTTTGCTGCTTGAAGTAAAGACAACGTACCTAAAACATTAGTTTGAGCAAAGGTAAACGGGTCTTTAATACTCCTATCCACGTGACTTTCTGCTGCAAGATGGATGATACCATCGATATGCTTATCCTGGAAAAGTTTATAAACATTCTCAAAATCACAAATATCCATCCGAATAAACTCATAATTGGGTTTATTCTCCACATCCTTCAAATTGGCTAGATTCCCAGCATAAGTTAGCTTATCCAGATTAATAATATGGTACTCCGGATACTTGTTTACAAATAATCGCACGACATGAGAGCCAATAAATCCGGCGCCTCCGGTTATAACAATATTCTTCATAAGATTATATCTTTCTTTAAATTATGGATGCATAGACAAAGAGACTCCGTCCAATATGGAATTGTTATACCAAATGTTTGTTTAATTTTTGTTTTATCAAGAACCGAATATGCTGGACGAACCACAGGCGAAGGGAATTCTTCACTATGACAAGGTTGAATATCACATAAATTCTGTTGGCTATATTCTGCAATCATTTTAGCAAAATCAAACCAAGAACATACGCCCTCATTTGAATAATGATAAACCCCGCAGTTTTTCACATATAATCGATTAGCAACAATCCTATAAATTACATTTGCTAGATCCAATGCATAGGTTGGAGTTCCTACTTGATCAAAAACAACTTTTATTTGAGGATGTGTCGCCGTCAGATTCAACATGGTTTTACAGAAATTCTTTCCGAATTCACTGTACAACCACGCTGTTCTAATAATGACATATTGACAGCCACTGTTTATAATATATTGTTCTCCACGCAATTTAGTAGTTCCATATACCCCAGTTGGGGTTCCGGTCTGATCCTCCCTACACGGCTTATTGTAGGGCTCTTTCCCAAAAACGTAATCCGTAGAGATGTGCATCAAAAGACCTCCGACTTCAAGCATCGCAACAGCCAGATTCTTCGGAGCATCGGCGTTCAACCGTTCAGCTAAGACCGAATTACTTTCAGCTGCATCAACATTGGTATAGGCTGCACAGTTGACAATACATTGTACCTCCTGTTCTTTCACAATGGTTCGGACTGCCGCCAAATCCGTAATATCAAGAAATATAGTCTCTTGTCCTTCGACTTGATTGATATCCGTAAATATATATCGATCTCTAGAATCTCTAGAGACTATCCTCAGTTCACTACCCAGTTGCCCATTCGCTCCTGTTACCAATATCGTCATAGTCTGTATATTTATATCTATTCAAGATTTGATTTTCCTGTCTGTTTTACTTCATCTATAACTCGCAATAGATATTGGCCATATTGATTTTTAATCATCGGTTTCGCAAGATTTCGCATTTGATCTTCCGTAATCCAACCCTTACGAAATGCGATGCCTTCCAAACACCCGACTTTCAGGCCCTGGCGTTTCTCCAAAACCTCAATATAAGTACTAGCCTCTGACAATGAATCATGAGTTCCTGTATCCAACCAAGCAAACCCCCGACCAAGAGTTAGCACTTTCAATTCATTATTCTCCAGGAATTTTTGATTTACCGTTGTTATCTCATATTCACCACGGGCACTTGGCTGAATATGACGAGCAATATCAATAACCCTATTAGGATAAAAATATAAACCAACTACAGCATAATGACTCTTGGGATGTACCGGTTTCTCTTCAATTGACAAACAATTGCCATGATTGTCAAATTCGGCAACACCATATCGTTCCGGATCACAAACCCAATAGCCAAAAACAGCAGCTTTGCGCTCAATCTCAACAGCATCTACAGCATTTCGCAACAACCCGGTAAAACCTGCGCCATGAAAGATATTGTCGCCTAAAACCAAACAAACATCATCTGTTCCTATAAAATCAGCCCCTATAGTAAAGGCTTGGGCCAATCCATCGGGTTTGGGTTGTTCCGCATATTCGAAATGCAGACCATAGTCACTGCCATCCCCCAACAATCTTTTAAATCCCGGGAGATCGGCAGGAGTAGAGATGATTAGAATATCTCGAATATCAGCCAACATAAGTACTGATATCGGATAATAAATCATTGGTTTGTCATAAACTGGCATAAGTTGCTTACTGACACCTTTTGTTATGGGATACAAGCGCGTCCCCGAACCTCCAGCTAATACAATACCCTTCATGGCCTTAATCGAATTTCTTATTTAAGTTCAGGATAAAGATCTTGGTCTATAGAAAATGGAGAAGTAAAATCCTTCAATAACGGATGTTTGGTATCTTTCTCACTAAGAACGGCATTTTGAATAGGAATAATCCAATCAATTCCCAAAGAATCGTCCTTAATTGAAATTCCCCCATCTGCTTGAGGAGCATAAAAGTTGTCACATTTATATTGAAATATTGCGACATCACTCAAAACAGCAAAACCATGCGCAAATCCACGCGGGATAAACAACTGCCGGTGATTTTTTTCGGTAAGTTCTACGGCAACATGTTCGCCATATGTAGGACTTCCTCGACGAATATCCACAGCAACATCCAAAACAGCTCCTTTAACACAACGCACTAATTTACTTTGTGTAAAAGGAGGTTTTTGGAAATGCAGTCCCCTCATTACCCCATATGAGGACATACTTTCATTATCTTGTACAAAATTTATCTTCTGCACTTTTTCTTCGAACTCGCGAAGAGAAAAACTTTCAAAAAAATACCCCCTCGAATCTAAAAAGACATGAGGCTCAATAATAACAACTCCATCCAAAGAAGTCTTAATAACTTTCATAATTATTTGATATTATCAAGAAACGGGTTAATATATTGGGCCGCGTTACCTCGAGACAATGTTTTAAATTCAATTCGACGAGCTTTTTCTATAAGGTTTGGTAATTCAGCCGTATTATAACAACCTATCAAACAGCCCAATTTCTCCAAATACCGAACAACTTCTTCTTGTGGATGATGACATTCCTGGCCGACTCTTCGAGGAATCGCAACAATACGTTTTTTAAGAAAAATCGCTTCAGAGATTGTACCCCAACCACCTTGAAGAACAACAATACTCGCTCGTCTCATTGCGTCTACCATCTCTTCATGCTCTAAAAACTTAACAATCCGAGCATATTTAAATTCATAACGAGTATTTCCAACCTGCACAAAAACATCCTCTTCCGATTCTTTCGCGAATTCATCAATGGCATGAGCCATCCGAATAAATGACATCTCTGCAGGAGCATTCCCAAAACTTGAAAATATCATAACACACCAGTATATTTAGCATTAGGATAAAACTTACGAAGGCTTTCCCATTGAATTAAGAAGAGGTCTGCGTATTTGTATACGAATCGCCCTGTTCTACTGGGCTCCACCACACAAGCCGCGCTCTCAATATATATTATCTTAGAGTGTAAAAACCATTTAGCTAATAGTATAGTAGGAATCGCAATTCCAGATCCCGTTGATACTACAACTCGTGGCCGTTCCATAATCAGATGCTTCAAACTTTGTATAGCATTGATAAAAAAGCGCACTTTGCTGGTTTGAGGGTCTATGACAAAATAATGCGTTTTACTTTTCAATAATGCGATGGTATGTTTCGTTTTATAAGTTACCCAATACATATCGCCATAAACCCCTTTCGTTGCCTCCATTAATTCATGCAAATGCCCGCCATGAGAGCTAATACAGCAGATTTTTAGATTCCTATTAGCCATTTTTAATAATATTTCGGATTTGCTCTATTGACTCTTGAATGGTCCCGTTATTATCTACCACATGGATGTAAGGCTCCATCAATAACTGCTTATAAACTTCCTGTCGAAACCTAAAATCAGGATCTACTCTATTTTCTAAACGACATTCTAATAAAGCCTTTTCATTCCGCTGAATGACCAGTAACTTTGCATTTGACGGCATAATATTAAGGAACCGACGAGACCAGCAACTATCCAAAAAATCTTTATTGTGAGTTTTTGTCGCTAAATCGACAAGGATATCACAAATCCACCGATCACATATCACTACATCTTGTTTATAAGCAGCCTTGTTATATCTTATCCGGCTAATCCAGCTGTCAAGATATGTAGTAATGATATAAAAACGACAAAAGATTTGTGATTTATAAAATTGATGCTGCCATACAACTCCCATTTCATTCTGAACATGCACACTCAGGCCTAATAAACGTGCTAAAGCGTGCATTCCTTTGGTTAAATAATGATTGAATCGAAGCCAAATATAACCGACGTGCTTACCATCCTTTTCCAAATCTTTTTTTAAAGACTCGATAATCGTACTTTTACCGGAACCGTCTATTCCACTTACTACAATACACTGTGTTCTATTGCTTGAATCCATATTTTTGCTGATTCATTCCATGATGGATGTTTAGACATAAGTTCTTGTGCCTTATTTGCCAGGCTGTTACGTTCAGTTGGATTACGACAAAGCCCAACGATCGTTTGAGCCAAATCCCTAAAATTTCGCTTAGGAGCAATTTTCAAAGCTGAATGTAAATAATCGGTCGTTCCCTCATTTCTAAAGCTAATAACCGGTGTACCACACGACATTACTTCAAAATATGTCAACGGGATTTCCGATGGTATAAGTAAAAATGGAAGTAGAACAGCATATGCAGCAGAAAAGCAGGCCTTGAGTTGTTGAGGGGTAAGACGATCATAACAGATCAATATCTGGTTTTTATGCTGGATTGACTGAACCAAACGTTCAAATTCTGAGAAATCGCTACTTACATCTCGACGCATCAACAAAACTAATCTAAAATCAGGCAATTGATCGGCGATATAATCAAAAGCCCTTATGGCCATTTGGCTTCCTCGGATCTGAGCCGGAGCGCCACTAAACAATAAAAAACGATTTTTATACAAATGAAGTCTTTCCAATATCGTTGTATCCGGCTCTAAGTCTCCAAAATTATCCAACCCGGGCAAAGACATCCATACCTTATTTATAGGCCATCCACTCTTAATTGCATCAGAGGCCGTTAACGGAGATTGACAAATAATGCTATTAAATCCTGCAACTTGTAATTTTCGAGAAAGAATGGAATGGGGAATTATCCGCTCCAGAAAATACGGAAGAACCGTTTTAACCTTTTGAACTCTCCATAAAGCAACAATGCCGCTTAAAGGATATAAGCCTCCGGGAACATATGCTATTTTTTGAGCTTTTATCCTAGATAGCTCAGAAAAATTTTTCGCACCCATCCGGCAGCAAACCGGATAGAAAACAACTTGCCATCCACCTTGGTCAACAAAATGTCGCAAAGCCCGATCTCCATATTCAATTTGATATACTCGAATCCCTTCATAGATGCGTCTGCTTTGATTCAAACCTTGTTCTTGTGCAGAACAGATGGAGGTTTCATATAGTCCCGATCTCGATATGTACTTTGCGATTTCAACCACCGTCCGCCATGGCATTAGGCGTTCTACACCATCAACCATATCTATGGTGTAAAAGAGTATCTTCATATAAAAATGGTTACGAATGCAAGACTTTGATTAAATTATGCATCATAGCGCTTTCCGTGAATTCTTTTTCGAATCGGATTCGAGCACCAATTGCAAGTTTTTCTCGCAACAAAGGATCTAATATAAGCTTTTCCAAAGCATTAGCCAGAGATATGCTATCTGCTCTAGGGATCAACAATCCTTGTTCCCCATCTGTAATCGACTCGCCATTTCCTCCAACCTTAGTTGCGACAATAGCCAGTTGCGCACGCATCGCCTCTAATAAGGCAATAGAATGATTCTCACTAAGAGATGGTATTACAAAAATATCTGCTGCTGCAAGCCAATCTTGCACGTTATCTTGAAATCCCATAAATGAGATTCGATCATCTAACGCATATTCATGGCATATATTTTTTAGATTTGTTAATTCTGGCCCTTCTCCAATCATATAATAATGGAAATCGAGATTTTTCTTCCGCAAGATTTTTATGGCGTCTAACATATAATTCAGCCCCTTAATCTCGTCTATACGAGAAGCTGTTATAATATTTATAATATTAGAAGACATCTTCACGGGATGGCATGAAGACACAGAATTCTTTATTCCATTATGTATTGTAATAACCTTGCAGGCAGGAACACCCTTAGAGATCAAATATTGACGAGAATATTCAGCTACACAGATCGTTTTATATGCAACATGCTTGTACACCCAAATTGACAAACCATTATATAATTTCTCGAGGATTTTTTTTGCTTTAGTCGGAGCTTGGTATGCTCCATGGTACGTTAAAATAGTCTTAGTCCTTACTTTCTTCAGCAATCGTTCAATCAATACGACAATTGCACCATTGAATCCATGTGTAAATATTATATCAGGCTGATAAACACGAATCAAATCGGCTAATTTTCCAACCCACGAGAAATCTTTACGACTTTTTATATTTATAAAATCAGCATTAATCCTTTTTAATGGCTCAATATGCGAGTTTAAACTAAGAATATTGATACAAACATTCCGAATCTCCAACATTTCATCAATCTCATTCAATCGGGCATATGTTAAAAAGCATTTGTCTATCCCAGCACCAAGAGTAAATCCCCAAATAAGATTTAATACTTTCATGATCCTATTTTTATAAATTATTTCGACTAAAAACATCGACAAATTCGGACATCTCAACTCTTTCTGGATAATATGATTTCATACTCCCGTTCTTTTCATCCAATATGATAGGCAACTCATCTGTCCGCATTTTCTTCACCACAACCTCCGGATCATATACATACATATCCAACGGATAACGGACGACAAAGGCTTTAGCACGCAATCCCAACGCCCAAAATGCAGTCTTCCACCAGTTTATAGCGCCAGGCTGAGGAATAAGCCGAAGATCAATATCTGAAGTAGATTTATAACATCCTCTAGATAAAGACCCATAAGCTATAGCTGCCCGTAAAAACTTCTTACGATGACAAGACTCAGATATTTTGATCGTATAGTTCAAGAAATTTGAGGCCGGCACCCCGGTTGCTCCCATATGCGTAAACATGGCAAATAATTGCCCATTAAAAGTAAAATTTAAAGTATGAGCAATCAATAATGATATTATCCAAGGTAAACCACACAACCACAACAAAAATGTAATAAAAATATCCAATCCCAATTTGATAACAACTTCACGCCAATTCATAATGCGCATGCCTTGTAAGATCCATGCAGAAATGAATATCATCCAGCCATATCTACATAATTCACCAATCCATGTACCTTCCAATTTTGCAGGTAAATGCTTTTTCTGTTTTTTGAAAAGAACAGAAATCTTAGATTGCTTTTTCCCCATAATACATCACCATTGGATATTTAAATTAAGAGCTCTACTAATTCTATTAAACGCTTCTTTTTGCCCGGATAAAACAGGTAAATATCGATTAATAAACATTACCATAGGAAATGTTAGAGCGACAGCTATTAATGCACCTATTATAATTGACCAAGTAGACTCCAGATCAATATGAAGTTTCAATAACACAACCCTCACAATTCTAAGGGCAAATGCATTTAAATAATAAAATAATAAAGAATATCTGCCTATATAATTTACAAACCGAATACTACTTACTTTTTTCGATATTAATAAGAGAGAGAGGATTCCAACAAATGCATATATAAAAATAAGCGGTAAATTCTTATAACTGTTAGTTGCAACTACTATGTGACTATCAAAAAAGCAACTATCTAACCCCATCAATCCAATATAGCAAACAACACATCCGCCAATAAATTTCCATGAATTCGGAATAAGAATAGATGTTTCAAAATGTCTATATATTATTCCTAATAGAAAAAATGGACTCATTATCATACATATATTGAAGCAAAATGGGAACCTGTTCGGTAATTCTTTGGACTGTATATATATGTTATTATTAACAAAGGATAAAAAATCATCATAATTAACTTGAATAAAATATCCAAGGCCAAATAGTATAATAGTAGCCAATGATACAAATAGAAGATCAGCTTTAATCCGAATCAAACAAGTATATATAATTTGCAGCACCCCAATCACAACGACAAACCAGGATGCTCTAAACATCAACACATCAATGATTTGTTGTTCAGCATCAATATCTAATAACATTATTTTGGGCCCTAACATGAACACCATAAAAATGACATATGGCACCAAAATAGTCCTAAATACTTGTTTTAGTTTCTCCTTAAAATTAACTAATCGAATATTAGAGGTATATAAATATCCACTTAAAAAGAAAAAGCCGGTTAAGAAAAATGGAGCGAACCACCAGCTGAAAGAATGTTGACTACCTATAATAACCTCACTATGATAAACATACACAAGAATCATCAGAAGGCCCTTACCAAAATCAACCCAATCTTTTCTTTGTTGAAAGTTCATTGCCATAAAATATATGTTGACACATATAGGGCATCGCCCTAATTAATTGGTAAATTGTCGACAAGACAATATCCACGAGAGATAAACCATACCACGGCAAATCCTGCAGCATTTAATATTATTGCAGAATTGCTATATTGAATAAAAATAAATAAAATAATAAAGCAACAAACAATAGAGCATAACGCGATTGCTTGTGCATACCTTGAAATTGATCGTCTAAACAATATCTTATTTCTTGAAAGAAGCTGAAATAAGATTGCAACAAAGAAAAATACATATGAGAATGTACCTATATAACCAACCTGAACAAGAAGTCTTAAATAACCTGGTGCAAATCCATAACCAACACCATATTGCTTAAGTGTATATAATTCAGTACTATTATTTGTCAAGATAATATTAGCATTAAACGCAGATTGGATTAACTCGCCGGCTCCATTACCCATTAACATATGGAGTAATTTGCCAGAATTCATCTGCTGATGAATATAAGCAAAAGCATTACCACGACCAATCGATTGATAAACTTGATTGCTATCCATCTCCCCCCCAAGGTATGCGTCAGAATAATCTAAAATATAAGCAAGATCAAAAGCCCCCCAAACTTTTTGTTCTGGATTAAAAGATGGATTAATCCGAGCCATGAAATAAAAAAGAATAGGAACCAATAACAGACCGCTAATCATATATCGGCTAATATGAACTCTCCTATTCCCCATATATTTATAAAACAACAAGGTTATGATATACATTAGTGGAATGTAAAAGACACTAGCTCGCTTAGCCCCAACAATAGCAAAAATTACAAAGCCCAAAGCAGCCCATAAAAACTTATTTTTGTGATTTATAAAATATACTCCCATGGCCGAAGCAAAACCTGCAAGCGAGAAAAAAGTTGTTATTCCACCTTCATGAACTGACATTGTCCCTATATAAGGTTCACTTATTCCTATTATAAAGAACTTAATAATGCTTGCAAATATCTGAGAAACACATAAATAAACAATTAGACGCGTGAGTAGATTCTGTTCTCTAGCGTCAAATTGCATATTGACAAGTGCTATAAATAGAAGGGGAAGTTCCAAATATTGCATCAGGAATAATATAAACAAAACAATATTGCTTCTACTTCCTGGCAATACTAAAGAAACTAATGATGCAAAAATGAATATGATTAACCAAATGACTCCGGGCCATTGACGTTTTACAGTTGCAAAGAAAATACCAAGAGCAACACCTTCTAAAATAAACCGTGTTATTGTAGAGTTGATTCCAATAAGATCAACCGACCCTTTTAGAAACAAACAAATAACATATATTCCCAATAGAGTAGAGCCACGAGACACTCGATTTTTCAAAAACCAAATGATTACAGGGAATACTGCAATAGCACAGATCGCTAATATCTTACTATACGATCCAACCTGCCAGCCAATCAACTCTTCTTCCATTGCAATGCTGGTATCAACTGATCATTCACAATCATAGGCCAAGTATATTGCATCATTGACAGCCTAATTTGATTGGAATTTATATGACTATGATTTTTGTATATTTCTGTTAATGCATCGGCAAATGCATCCGATGTATCTTGGATTAGAATGCCATTTGTCTCATTAATTACACGGCTATTAGCCGCCGTAGCAGTGGCAATACAAAACAACCCGGACAAACAATATTCGAAGGTTTTAGTAGGGGGCTGATATTCATACCAGTCTGTAATAGGAATAAATGAAACTCCAATATTGCATTTATCAAAATAGTATTTTAACTCATCATATGGCTTTTTACCATGTAATGTGACATATTGTTGTATATTTAGTTCCTCAATGCGATTCTTTAAAAGCTCTCGTTCTTCTCCATCTCCTACAATATCATAATGGATATTTTCAACTGCCATTTGAGAAAGGAACTTATAAAAGCCATCTATAGTCTTTATAATATCTCGATTATAAAGAGTCCCAACATATAACAAACGAAGAGGCTCAAAATCTTTATGCGTAGATGATATAATATCTGCGCCAAGAGAAACAACTGCTAACTTTGATTTATCAAAGCCTATTTGCGATGCTCCCTCTTCAGAAATCATTATTATTCGATCAAATAGAAGTGATTCTTTACGAAACCTTTCATTCTCCTTTTTCCTTTGTTCGGGATCATACGCAACAGATACAGTTCGGAAATTAACAACCATTTTCCTCCACGGAAGCAGTCGTTTATAAATGGAACAATGCGAACCATATGCAATCATAACTTCTCCCCGATGTGTCATGATATATAGAACAACTTTTAAAATAAAACAGATCTCTCCTAACAGCTTAAACCGGCTTGATATTTTACTATATTTTACACATACTCCATTGCTTGAGATCTTCTTTTCACCTTGATCCAAAGTAAAAAAAACAACCTCGTTGCTATTTTTCAGATACTCACAATATTTTAAATAATCAGTCTGATATCCAAATTGCCGGGGAGACACAATAATTATCCGGTTTCTTTTATTTTTCAAAGGAGGAATGAACATATTTTAGAAAATCTTCAAATCCATTAAAAGGAGCCTTATGATCTTTTATCCAATTACCATAAGCATTGCCTAACTGACGTTTATATGGCAAGTCTGGATATTGAGACATATTATGCTTATCAACAAAAAGAGGGAATTCTTCCCAGAAGTCAGATACAACAGGCTGTCGACCATAACGTTTTATAATACTTTGAGCATATATAACTGCCTCATCTATACATAATCGTTTTCGTTTATTATAATATTCATCAATACTACATATTACCCTTGCAGGACAACCAACAGCTACAGAATTAGCAGGAATACTTTTTACAACAACGCTTCCATATCCAATAATACAATTATCGCCAATAGAGACCCCTTTGAGAACTGTACAGTGCCTGGCAAAATAGACATTATTGCCAATCGTAACAGGCCCAGACGACGGAATAAACTCTGAATACAAATTTCTAAATACCCCAGATCCAAAATCATGGGTTAAAAGAGTGAATCCAATATTCAAACGAACATTATTACCAATAGTCACTAAAGATGGCCTTGTAATATCGATCTCAATCTGTTTGGGCTCTGGTATAAAATATCCTTCTCCAATCTCAACACCTAATTTGCGAATATACTTTACATATGCGTCTCCATTTCGAAGAGCCCTAACTCTTTTAATCTTATTTATTATTCGATGAAGTATCATTTTTTCTATGGCTATTTATGCAACTCTTATAATAATTCTCAATTTGTTCCATCACTACATTTTCGGAAAAAGTATGCAATATTGTTTTTTGTGCTTCAAGCCCCATTTGTTGACATTGTTCCAGATTATTCAAAAGAAATTCTATCGCCGATGCGATTTGACACACATTCTCCGGATCAACCAGCAGGCCATTAACTTTATCATTAATAAGTTCTGGACCCGACGCTCGATTTGTATATATAAGCGCCTTACCACAAGCCATAACTTCCATTGCGGCCAAACTAAAATTCTCAAAATAGCTAGGAATAGCACAAAATAAGGATGATGAAATCTTTTGTTTTATTTCCTCCCGAGATAAATAACCCGTAAATTTTATACGCCCTCGATATTGATCGTCAATTAAGGATTGAGCCGCTCTAATCTTCCCCCCTCCTATCATAATGAGATTTATATTAGGATATTTAGAGGCAATACTACAAAAAGCTTTAATTAGTGAAAATGCGCCTTTTGTTTCAATGATCTTACCCAGAAAAACTATTGTATTGCTGCGGCTTGTCGAACAAGCCATTTGAAGATATTTATTCTCTAAAGGATTATAGATAACATCTATTTTTTTATCAACCTGAAGTATGTTCTGAACAAAATTTTTAGAGAACTCACTTACTGCACAGATGCGATCAGCAGATAAATAATTATTTATATCATTGGTCCGCTGCACATTTGCAATATACCCTGTTTTATAATATGAAATAAACGAAGGAGCTCCATGCACTCGAATTATTGTAGGTATTCCATAATGAATAAACCGTATAGGACGAATAAAATATTTAGATAAAATACTATAATCAGGTTTTTCTATAATCTCTATATTCTTGCTGCGAATTAGAGACTTTGCAAAACGATCATTTTGCCGCTGAGCTTTTTTTGCAAAAAAATGCATAGCTCCAACCTTACGCAAAATATTGATTGCTATATTCTTATACCTTTCAGGCATTTTAAATAGCGGCAACAGAATTTTAAAATAGGTTAATCGATATACTATAACCCCATTAATTGATGTCTCATAAGGTAAAGCATGTCCCGCGGGGCGTCCACTTAAAACATATACCGTATGCCCTTTTTGAACCATTGCCTCCGCTACAACTTTAGTAACTGTCCCAATTCCTCCTGTCTTCGCAGGTGGATATTCATCACACAAGTACAGTATATTCATTATTTATTGTTATAATTTTGTTGCAATATTTTTATTCCTTCTTGTATATCACGTTCATTTATTATTCGGGCAATGTTCTTTTTCACCAAACGAGCTGGAATTCCGCCATACAAAGCAAATTGATCCACCATCTTTTTATTTAAAAGACTATTTGATGCGAGGCTGGAATAATTAGGCAAAAAAGCCCCTTTCAATATAGTTGATCTTTGTCCTATAAATGTTCGACAACCTATAACTATCGACTCTGAATTTGAAATTAAACGCTGTTGCTCCAAATCATAAAAAGGATGGGCATCCGAATCCATTAAGGTACAATCCCAAGATATGAGTGATTGATGTCCTATGACAATTTTTTTATAACATATTATTTTTGTATGCTGACCCATAGAAACTCTTTCGCCAAATGATAAATAAGCTCCTTTACGAAGAGTTATTGACGAACCTGGATTTATTGCACAAGATCCCTGAAAATGACAAACACCACCTTCTACATTCCAAATAAATGGTTCTTGTCTATCAAACACGTCATTACCAGGCAAACCTAACGAAATCATCGCATGTCGAATCGGCCCTGTTATCATTACTTTTCCGCCCTTTGAGTAAAATCTCACCGGTGCCATAAACACAAAGGGAAGATGAATTGCCTGCCTAAAGGGCAGATAATGAAAATTAAAGCGAATGGAAGCTATAATATGCTTTAGAATGCACCATCGGTTGAAATATGATCTTTTCACTGAAAGAGATGATAAAACTTTAATACAACTCGTATTAATAAATCATATATTGACTTAACAAATTTTGATTTATAGTAATATCCATCTATGACAACCGAGTTTCCAAAAACATTATAGGTATGAAAACCATCTGCATATTCTTTTGACGGGGGGAGTATACGCTTGATCTCTTGTAAAATTATCTTCTCTCCTTCCGTAACAATTTTTTGCAAACAAATACCTTCTCCATAATCATTATTGCATATTTGAGCTGGTCGAATCCAATGATTCCCATATTTAAAGATATGACCAGCCCCACGAGCTATATTATCGACAAAACATATATCCTGTTTTTTTTCATAAGGCCCAAATAATTCTCGGGCATGAAAAAGCTCACAAACATTCCCATTACAATTATATGATTGGGTTGTAAAGATTAAAAATTCATCATGAAATGATGCTATGACAGCATCAGTCAAAGGCTTATAAACTAATACACCTTCGCACTTCATTCCATCATTATAATTATAATAGTAGGTAGCACCAGAACGACTATTTTCAGGAATTACATATATTATTCCGTTATGCTTTATAAAGTTGGGAAAAGAAAGATGCGTGGGTAATTCTAGCAAGCATTCATTTTTTATCAATCGACAAGTTTTTTTATCAATTGTCAATCGCGCAATACGGCCTTTGCCCGTATCATACATAAACTCTTCGACTAGAACGACATAATGCATTTTATCTTCCTCAATGAGGAACGGATCTGCAAACCATCGATCTGAATAATTATGCTTAAGCCATCGTATATTTATCGGCTGTAAATCTTGCTGCAAATCGCAAATTGCGATATTCCATTGTTTATCGGCATATTTATATTTAACAATATTCAATATTTTTTTTAATCTACTCATCTTTTATACTTTGAATTGTACATGATATATATATTCATCCTTTCCTCCAAGATCATACTTATACTTTTCATTACCACGAGTAAAATCTATTGAGTCTAGATGCTGTTCCTCAAGAAATATTTTAATCTGATTATACATTGATAATAAGCCCGGAGAATATCTAGCAAATTTAGGATTTACCCCGGCACACATTACTACCAAGCTATTACGAAACATATCATATCCCCCATGAAAAAAAGCACAAAGCTCATCTTGACATGTAATCGTTAACAACCATCCTTGGGTATGAACATCCAATACATGATAAACCGGAAACTGATATTTTAAAATACGTTCTACATTGTTTCGACATTTTTGCATCAATGACATCTGTTTTTTAGCTCGACTAGTTTTAAGGTCTAACCTCATTTCCCTAATCATCTTACAGTTATCAATCAACAAGCGATCAGTTGTCTCTTTATAAAATGTTTCGTTAAAACCAAGCCTGATTTTTGACAACGGTTCTTGGCTGTACGTAAATTCTGCCGTACGTGCTTAGATAGCATATTCTCATATTGGCTACTACTATCGGGTAAAGCGAGTTTAACACATATCGATTGGTGAATCTTCACAACCGTTTTTGTCCGCACTATATATTGATAACTTGCGCTATACTCCGGCATACATTCTAGAAAATAACGCGAGATCCCATAATTTGTTCTCACATAAACGAATATAGCGTCTAATGCCAAAGGATCAAATGACTTATAAATAAAATTGAGGTAATCAGTATAACCGCCTCTACCAAAGAAATAACACCCTTTCTTATTTATAAATCCAAATGTTCTCCGCAATATCCATAATGGAGCAATTAGTATTGGCTGTAAACCATTTGATACCACCAAATATAAAACTTCCCCTTTTAAAGGGATCATTGAATTTATAATTTCATACCAATCATATGATTGGAAGTAGGTCATATCTTTTCCTTCATATAGTTTATCCCAAACATCTTTTAGCTTCTTAAAACCAAATGGATCATATGCCTGAACTCTATATTTACACATAGTTACCACGTTTTAAGTTCCTGATTACAAAAGTGCCCATGAACATAGTTTGCACAATTGAGGCTATTAAATAAGCAAAAGCTAAGCTATTTTCAGGTTGCTGGGCAGATTTTGCGAAATACAGATACGCAGAAATAATAACAACAGCCCAAATCACATTATAAGTAAAAACTCGATAAGCTTGTCCCGAAGAGATAACTATCGTGCCACATAGATTTGAGACTGAATCAATAATTGCAGCAAACGCTAAAATATACAAAGGAGTTAGATTAGTATATCCACCCCCATATAATGACAATATTTTATGACCAAATATACAGATGCCGAAGAATAGAATTCCCGTTACAAAAAGATTTATCATAAGATTAATTTTAATCGCAATCTTCCTTTCTTGCTTATTATTCATAGAACTCGACAAAATAGGCAATAACACATTTGCTACAATTCCAGGAATAAATAATAATTGGGATTTCCATTGTTCTGCGACATCGTAATTTGCCATATTTTCAAAACCAGCATGTTGTACCACCCATGTTTTTACCCACCAATATGCCCCCATTGTAATCCAAGAAGAGATAGCAATAGGGAGGCTAAAAGAATAAATGACTTTAAAATCAGAGAACCTTAAGGTTTTAATTGTTTCAATGACTGAAACTCCAAGGCTGCAAATATGTTTACGAATATAAAATGTATTATAACACCATGCTATAAAATATGTAAAGCCAAAACCCAAAATTGCTCCTACCAACCCAAAGAACTTAGCGCCAATACATAATAGTATAATTTCAGAACAGCCCATTATTAAATTTGTCGTAGCAATACGTTTAAAATCCTCAAAGCCGGATAATGTTCCTGTCTGAGCTCCATTTATCAGCGTAAAGAATAATATAATACCGGCAATTCTAATATCTACTGCTAGTTCTGGTGCATTAAGTTTATGATTCGCAATAATACCAGCAGCACTAATTAGAATAATACAAGCAATAAGGCCCATCAGAAAAACGAATATATTAGCAATACAATATATTCTAACTGCCATATGCGGATTTGAGATACGATATTGGGCAATATGCTTGGTGGCAGTTGCACCTATACCAAATGCCGTAAGTCCCACAAAAAGTTGAATCGTTGATCGGATAATACCCAATTGTCCATATACCTCTTTTGATAAGATTCTAGCCACGATGATAGTCGCGACAAAAACCATTATTTTCGATACAATTGTACCTACTAAAACCCAAAATGAGCCGGATACAATTCGCCTTGTAATATTGGAATTATCGGTCTTTAATAGTTTGAAAAACATGAATCTTCGTAAATCGAAATACCATTTTACTATTTATCTGCTATTCTCTGGAACCAGAAGAAGATACCCGTTCGATTAAGGTGCGTGCGGTAGCCGATGCGGTGAAGCAAGCGGACAAATTGCGTCTTGTGACGGATATGCCACTCCATGAAGTTATAAAGGCCAAATGTAATCAGGATGCTCAACACAAGCACGATATACAGTTGGACATCAATCGAGCAGCCGGCCATGTAGCTGACCCACCAGCACAGCACCACGAAGAAGTTCAAGATCAAAATCGCAAGGGTCGTGGCGGCATGCGAGCATCCTAGGCGGATGAACATGTGGTGCAGGTGCGTCTTGTCCGGGTAGAACGGAGACTTGCGCTTCAGGATGCGCGTCGTCATCACGCGGAGCGTATCAAAGACCGGGACGGATAGGACCGCCAGCGTAAAGGGAACCAGCCCGATATTTGCCGCATCATAAACCTCGCTCATCGAGCCGTGGCGCAGGATTCGGATCACGAAGACCGACATGACGATACCCATAACCAACGTTCCGCCATCGCCGATGAACATCTTCGAGTTCTTTCCGAAGACGTTGTGGAAGAAGAACGGAATCAGCGATCCGGCTGCCACGACAGCCAACATGCCCATTGTCCGATCCCCCACGTACCAGAACATCACACCGAAAAGAAGGCTCGTCAAGATGCAGTAGCCCGACGAGAGGCCGTCTACCCCGTCGATCAGGTTGATGGCATTGATGATGCCCACGGCCGCAAAGACCGTCAGCGGAATAGCCACCCCTTGCGGGATCTGATTGAGGCCCCACAACCCGTGGAAGTCATTCAAGGTGTATCCTCCGACGAAAATCAGCAGCAGAACCGTGCCGATCTCGATCAGGAACCGCAGGACCGGCGAAAGATCGAGGATGTCATCCATCGTGCCGGTATAGAGCATAATCATCATCGCGACGACGACGATGAAGAGTTCGGAGCAGTCGCAAGTTATACTGGCACAGCCCAGCCCGATGACCGATCCGAAGAAGAAGGCAATACCGCCCAGAACGGGAGTCGGACGACGTTGCAGTTTGCGGGCATTGGGATTGTCGACGATGTTCTTGTCGAGGGCGATCCGCACCAAACGCGGATGAATCCAATGGACGCTCAGAATAGCGACCAGAAAAGAGAGGATGTATAACATAACCGAATAGCGATAAGGCAATTTTGAGGGGCATAATCGCGAAGCTGGCTGTTGAACCGTAGTGGTCGGATTCCCTCAACACGGGGACCTCCGCGAATAGGCTTTCAAGGGTATTTATTTGATCAATAGCTATTTCATCCGTTCGAGCCGGTATGGTGGCTCAACCAGCAGTCATAATCATCGAGACGTCGAAGCAGTTGCGCCTTGCTCTTCTTGAGCGGCTGCTCCCCGCGCCACGGATCAACCGCGGCATGGGCCTGTTCATAATCCAGACAGCAGTTCGTGCAGCCGTAAAGCGTCACCAGCAGCAGCGACCGCGACTGTTCGGCCCGGATCAGCGGAAGAATGCTCCGAACGGTTCCGAGCAACTGATCGAAGGCTTCGCGGTCGCCCAGGATGGCATAGGCCGGAAGCAGCATCGAATAGAGTTTGCAGCGCATCACATCGCTGTCCAGCTGGAGGTTGGCATATTGCTGCAGGACCTCCGACGCCAAGGCCCGGTCGGCGTCTGTCACCCCCTCGGGCGAGTGGTAGCGTTTCAGCGCTTTGTGGAGTCCAGCCGGGAGGCGGTCGCCGTTCAAGCGCGTATAGACATGGCGGTTGTCCGCATTCAGCGCAATCACCTCATATTGCCCGGGTTCGACACAGAGCAGCGGCACATACATGCAGTTCTCCACACAGACCATCACCTCCTTGCGGCCCCCTC
>QWCB01004831.1_pt1 | contig 26409 bp, 21 predicted proteins | sample 1972511 | NCBI WGS metagenome assembly QWCB01 (sample SAMN09866719, study PRJNA288562) | Human gut metagenome isolate term5_stool, whole genome shotgun sequencing... | isolation source: gut | host: Homo sapiens | place: USA: California | reverse complement strand
TACACGCTTTCCAGGCGTGCCTCTTCAACCACTCGAGCATCTCTCCAATAGACGCCTTTTCTGAAATCGGGTGCAAATTACAAAAAAAATGCGAACCACAAGCGTTTTCAGCTACAAATGTATTCTTTTTTTTGTTGTTCTGCTTCATTCGACCCGTTTTATATTAAATAAAATCTCAAAATTAATAAACTTTAAAATCTCAAAGAGCTTATTTGAGCATTCCGAACACTTTTAAAGTGTTATCAGAAGTAACCTGGGCCACCTTTTCAGGAGAGTTCCCATAAATTCCGGCCACCTTTACCAAAGTATCCTTAACATATGCGCTTTCGTTCCTCTTGCCTCGATTGGGAACCGGAGTCAGATAAGGGGAATCGGTTTCCAGCACGATGCGTTCCAAAGGAATATTCTTCAAGACTTCCGGCAAAGTTGATTTTTTGAAAGTCACCACACCATTTATTCCTATCATGAAATCCGCAAATTCCATAATCCTGCAGGCCTCTTCCGAGGTCCCCGTAAAACTATGGAAAATTCCTTTCAAAGGAGTCTGCTGATAGGGTTTCAACACATTATATATATGGTCGAACGCTTCCCTACAATGCAGCACTACCGGCAAACCGTATTCCAAAGCCCACTCAATCTGCCTGTCCAACACCCTTTGTTGTTCTCTGAGAAAAGTTTTATCCCAATACAAGTCCATACCAATCTCGCCAACCGCAACAAATTCATTCGGTGAAGCCAGCTCCCGGGCCACTATTTCCAACTCCTTTTCATAATCCGCACCCACAGAGGTAGGGTGCAATCCAATCATCGGATAGCAATACCCTTTATATTCACGGCACACCCGAAGCATAGGTCCTATGGTGGTACTATCGATATTGGGCATAAAAATATGCGTGACTCCTGCCTCACGGGCACGAGCCATCACTTGAGGCAAATCCTCTGCAAACTCTTCTAAAAAAAGATGGGAATGTGAATCAATCAATCTCATTCTTCAACTTACTCTTTGCGTTTTTCACCGGTGCGGTAATAATAGATTATTCCATAATCACGGCATAAATCCAGACGTTTCTCATTGGGAGTGACCTCCTCGAATTTCTTTTCAACCTGGTTCCATATATCCAAAATCAAACCATCCGCCTCTGCACGCATCGAAGCCAAGGTGTCCAAACTGCGGGCTGTCAAAGATTGAAGATTCTTTTGCTTCTCATAACTATCCATGAAAATATCATAATGCACCCTCACTTTTGCAATCGTAGGGTTATAAATGGGAATTCCTCCCTGGGATATACGTTTGTTTTCCCCATCCACGATTTTACGCCCCCACTCTGCCAAGGCAGGCTCTGTCGATAAATCAGGCACATTATTGTTGCTTGTGTCCAAACCGTAATATTCCTTATGAGCAATACGCACTTCAGAACGGATGACAGCTAAATTCAACACCTGGATAAAATGAGAAATATACAGACGGGCAGTCTTTACATTAGCCTGATGCTTACGTCCCGCCCGAGCCTGCCGCTCAAAACAGTCGGCATAATAAGCTTGCGCAGCTTCAAACTTTGTAAGAAAATTCCGCGCATCAGTCAACGCCTTCAAAGATACGGCCAAATCATACACATTACATATATCACCCTTGACGACCACTGCTTTCAGCGCCCGTATTCTCGCTTGATCTGTATTAGGCAATCTTCTATAAGGCATTTTCTCCCGGATTTAAAGTTATACTTCCCGATGCATCAGGTTAGCCATCAGGTTCTTCAATTCCTCTTTCTTTTCATCTGCCACCTTCACCGCCAACAGACTTTCCATTGCGCGTTCACAATACTCTTCCATCTTTTTCTCACACAGTTCCTTGACGCCAATCCGGTTATACAGTTCCGTCACCGCAGCAACTTTCTCCTCCGGGTTGAATGCAACAGCATCCACCCAAGCATTCAAGCGGGTCAACTGCTCCTCATCCGCATGTTCAAAAGCCTTTATCAGCATGTAGGTCTTTTTATTGCACAGAATATCACCTCCAATATTCTTTCCAAAGACGGCAGCATCGCCATAAACATCCAGGAAATCATCTTTCAACTGAAAAGCGACACCCAAGTTCATGCCAAAATCATACAACTGCTCCGCATCCAGACGAATCATTTCCAGATACTCCTCTGCCTTCACATCCTTCCGATGTTCAAACTCCATATCCAGCTGCTGTCCTTCACAGATTTCCAGTGCAGTCAGACTAAATATATCCATTACCTCTTTCAGGCATTCAACCGGACATTGAGCCATAAACTGATAAGCCAATACAAGCATTGCATCCCCCGAAAGAATGGCGGCATTGTCATCCCAGACTTTATGTACTGTCTCCTTGCCACGGCGACGGTCTGCACGGTCCATCAAGTCGTCGTGCAAAAGAGTATAATTATGATACACTTCAATCCCCGTTGCAGGGTTAAAAATACGGGTAATATCCTCCTGATACAGATTGTAGGCCATCAACATCAATACCGGACGGATTCTTTTTCCGCCCATGGACAACACATAGGTAACGGGAGCATATAAACCTTGAGGAGTACGGACAAACTGCAATTCTGCAATATGAGAATTTATTCTTTCTAAAAGCTCGGAGGCTGTAAACATGGCATTTTCAGAATTTAGGAAATAGCGGATAATGAAAAGAGGCTGCATTCCGGCAGCCTCTCCCACTTATAGATATTTTATTACTGCAATCTAAACATTACAGGCACGGTATACTTAACGCGAACGGGTTTACCACGCTGCATACCGGGTTTCCACTTCGGCATGCCCATAATCACGCGGACAGCTTCTTTGTCCAAGTACGGGTCAACACCTCTCAGCACCTTAGCATCTACGATACTACCGTCCTTATTGACCACAAACTGTACAGTTACACGGCCTTGAGTTCCGTTTTCCTGTGCAATAGTAGGATATTTAATGTTCTTGCTCAGATACTGCATCAAACCGGCCATACCACCGTTCGGGAATTCGGGCATCTGCTCCACCACCTCGAAAATAGTCTGTTCTTCCGGTTCTTCCTCTTCCACTGCTACGGGAACATATTTGATTTCCACAGCCTGATTCAATTCCTCAGAAGATACGATGGCAGTTTCTTCCACGTCAATCTTGATGTCACGCTTTGTCCACTCGAACGCAACAAACATGAAAGCGAGCACGATTACATAACCGACAAGCAGCCAAGTCGACTTCTTACTCTCCAGGTCTGCCTTAGGTGATTTCTTAATTTCCATAATTTATAATATAATTTTAGTGTTTCTCATTTGGGGCAAATATAGTACTTTTCCCAAGAATGTTCACGCTCTGCTGTTTTTTTTTACACAACAGACGTTCCTTTTTCATTTTTTTAATCCTTCAAAAGCCTCCACATGCTTTTGTGCCACAAATGTAACGAGATATTTTAAAAATACCGTATCTTTGGCAAGAATTTTAAATGAAATATTGAAATTTTCTATTTTGCAGGTGTTATACCTGTATAACTATAGCATAAAAGTCATGAAAAAGATAACAATAGCAATCGACGGCTTTTCCTCTTGCGGAAAAAGCACTATGGCCAAAGACCTTGCCCGCGAAATCGGTTACATATATATAGATAGCGGTGCCATGTATCGGGCAGTAACATTATATAGTATAGAGAATGGTATTTTCCAGGGTGACCGCATAGATGCCGAAAAACTGAAAAGTCTAATAAAGGATATACATATTTCTTTCCGCCTGAACCCCGAAACCGGACGCCCGGATACCTACCTGAACGGAGTAAATGTAGAAAACAAAATCCGTACCATGGAAGTGTCTTCACGTGTCAGTTCCATTGCAACATTGGATTTCGTACGCGAAGCTATGGTGGCACAGCAACAAGAGATGGGCAAGGCCAAGGGTATCGTTATGGACGGGCGCGACATCGGCACTACCGTTTTTCCGGATGCCGAGCTGAAAATTTTTGTAACCGCCACCCCCGAGATACGGGCACAACGCCGCTATGACGAACTAAAGGCCAAAGGGGAAGAAGCCAGCTTTGACGAAATTCTGGAAAATGTGAAACAACGGGACTATATTGACCAAAACCGGGATGTAAGTCCGCTGCGCAAAGCTTCTGACGCTTTATTGTTGGACAACAGCCACCTGAGCATTTCCCAACAAAAGGAATGGCTGGCGGAACAATTCGAACGGGTTATAAAGGAGAAGAACTGAACCGGATATGGCAAAAGTAGAAATAGACGAAGGCTCCGGCTTCTGTTTCGGAGTTGTCACTGCAATAAACAAGGCAGAAGAGGAACTGGCGAAAGGAGGGACCCTCTATTGTCTGGGAGACATCGTGCACAACAGCCGTGAAGTGGAACGCCTGAAGGCAATGGGGCTGATTACCATCAACCATGAGGAATTCAACCACCTCCACAACGCCAAAGTGCTGCTGCGTGCTCATGGAGAGCCCCCTGAAACTTATGACATTGCCCGCCGCAACAATATAGAAATCATTGACGCAACCTGCCCGGTCGTACTCCGCCTGCAAAAGAAGATTAAGCAAGAGTACGTCCAGGAAGACAACCGCGACAAGCAAATTGTCATCTATGGCAAAAATGGACACGCCGAAGTACTGGGTCTGGTAGGACAAACCACCGGAAAGGCCATCGTCATCGAAAAGCAGGAAGAGGCAAGGAAACTGGATTTCAGCAAAGACATCCGTCTCTACTCCCAGACCACAAAGTCTCTGGACGGATTTCAAAACATTGTGAAATACATAGAGGGACATATCTCACCGAAAGTCACTTTCGAGTCCTATGACACTATCTGCCGACAAGTAGCAAACCGGATACCTAATATCCGGAAATTTGCAGCTTCCCATGATTTAATATTCTTTGTCAGCGGCAAAAAAAGCTCTAACGGCAAGATGCTGTTCAGTGAGTGTAAAAAAGTCAATGCCAATTCACATTTGATAGACAGTGCCGAAGAAATAGATAGTTCTCTGTTAGCCGGTGCCAATTCCATCGGTGTCTGCGGAGCCACTTCCACCCCCAAATGGCTGATGGAAGAAATTTCAGAAGCCATAAAGTCAAAACTTAAATAACAGTTTGTCATCCTTTTGGAACAGCAAATTAACGTAATTTATTAGTCACCGCCTCAGCTTTTTACTATCTTTGCGGCATGAAAAAATAGTCCAAATCTATTTTTCATCATGATTATTAATACTAAACAAAAAGATTGTTATGGGAACAGTTAAGTGCATTGGTATCTTGACATCAGGAGGTGATGCTCCGGGAATGAACGCAGCCATACGTGCCGTGACACGTTCGGCTATTTACAACGGACTTTCAGTTAAAGGTATATATAGAGGTTACAAAGGTCTGGTAACCGGCGAAATCAAAGAATTCAAAAGCCAAAATGTCAGCAACATCATCCAGCTGGGTGGTACAATCCTGAAGACAGCCCGCTGCAAAGAGTTCACGACTCCCGAGGGCCGCCAGATTGCTTACGACAACATGAAGAAAGAAGACATTGACGCCTTAGTGATTATCGGAGGCGACGGTTCGCTGACCGGTGCTCGTATCTTTGCACAAGAGTTTGACGTGCCTTGTATCGGGCTGCCGGGAACTATCGACAATGACCTTTATGGAACAGATACCACTATCGGCTACGACACCGCGCTGAACACGATCCTGGATGCTGTGGACAAAATCCGTGATACAGCCACTTCCCATGAGCGCTTGTTTTTCGTAGAAGTCATGGGACGCGATGCCGGTTTCCTCGCTCTGAACGGCGCCATCGCCTCCGGAGCAGAAGCAGCCATTATCCCGGAATTCAGTACGGAAGTGGACCAACTGGAAGAATTCATCAAGAACGGTTTCCGGAAATCCAAGAACAGCAGTATCGTACTGGTAGCCGAGAGTGAACTGACCGGCGGTGCAATGCACTATGCAGAGCGTGTAAAGAACGAATACCCCCAATATGACGTACGCGTAACCATCCTCGGTCACTTGCAACGCGGTGGTAGCCCTACGGCACACGACCGTATCCTTGCCAGCCGTCTGGGCGCAGCCGCCATCGACGCAATCATGGAAGGACAGCGCAATGTCATGATAGGCATTGACCACGATGAAGTGGTATACGTTCCCTTCACGAAGGCCATCAAGAATGACAAACCCATCAAGAAAGACCTTGTAAATGTATTGAGAGAACTGTCTATCTAATGACAGACAGTTCAGATACCCCATAAACAGAGAAGGCGACATATGCGCCTTCTCTGTTTTTTACAACCATTTTTTCACTATACTTTCCGTCCTCTCCCACAGTTCTTCCATCTGTACATGCCGGGTGTACTTCTCCGAAAGAGACTTGGGACGGCAACTGGCATTCAATGTCCCCGTACGTTTACCGGCATCCTCATCCAGCAATAAGCCGACAGCTGTTGCAGCTCCCTTACGGGGAGTACGGATAAAAGGCCTAAAAAGTATATCTGTCAGCGGGTCAAACCACATATGCATGGTGATGATATTGGTAGACACAATCCCCGGGTCGGCCGCATTCACAACAATACCTTTGTGTTTGACGCGACTGGCCAAGTCGATGGTGAACAGAGTCAATGCCAGCTTCGTGTTGCTATATATAGGAATGCGCCAAAAGCCACCCTTCCTTCCCCGGAGGAAAAAATCCGGAAAGTCAAGATGACCGATGGCATACGTACAAGATACCATATTCACAATACGGCTCCCCTCTCCCATCAATGGCAGCAGCTTGCGGGTCAGCAGGTAAGGCCCTACATAATTGACACTCACCGTCCGTTCCAGTCCGTCTTCGGTAATGCGGCGTTCCGTTTCCATGGTTCCGGCATTGTTCATCAACAACGCCAACGGCTCTCCCCGCTTCAACAGATGCTCTGCAAATGCGGCCACTGAAGCCAGAGATGCCAAATCAATGGGAGCAGTCTCAATACGCGGATTACCGGTTTCACGCATCAGCAGTTGCCGCTTGGGTTCGGCAGCTTGGGGGTCACGGCATGCCATGATGACCTGATAGCCGGCAGTTGCCACTGCGCGGGTAATTTCCATGCCCATGCCACCGTCTGCCCCGGTTATAACAGCTAAATTCACTTTAATAATTAAAAATTGAAAATTAAAAACTAAAAATCAGCCTTTCGCTTCGATTTTCTCTATCTCCCTTTTCAGACAAGGTGGAAGCTCCTCCTTCAAATGCTGATGGCATGCCATCTCGATGGAATACATCCGGGCAATGCAATAATTACTATGCCGGCAGTTGCAACGTGCATTCTCTTCGGCACGCATGCGGTTGACAAACCCCGGCTCATTGAGCAGAGCGCGCGCCATTTGCACAGCCTCGAAGCCGTCATCCAGCACCTCATCTATCTTGTCCCTGGAAACCAGGCCACCCACATAAACCAACGGTATCTTCAAGGCGGCACGGAATTTCAAGGCATCTTCCAGGAAATAAGCTTCCTTAAACGGTACGCTCGGTATCATCCATTTGCCTACCATGCGTACACCGTATTTCAACCACCAGCAGGTCATGTAATGCGTCATGCTGCGGATAGGCATTTCGCCCCGCATGACATACATCGGCGCCTTACTGACAAACCCACCGCTCAAGACCAACGCATGTGCTCCCGACTGCTCCAGCCTCCGGGCCACCTGCATCGTCTCGTCCAGCTCCATCCCTCCACGGAAACCGTCGCGCATGTTCATCTTCACCAGCACAGCCATATCACTGCCGGCAGCCTTCATCACTTCTTCCATCACCATATCCATAAAACGCATACGGTTCTGCAACGAGCCTCCGAACTCGTCTTTCCGATGGTTGGTGGACGGGGACAAGAACTGGCTGATGAGATAGCCATGCCCTGCATGAATCTCTACAGAATCAAATCCGGCCTCCCGTGCCAGATTCACCGAACGCCCATAAGCACGCGCCATCTCCGGCAGCTCATCGGCACGCAGTCCGCGCACAAAGGTAGGAGAGTAAAGATTGAAACCGGAAGATGCGCCGACGGGCATACAACCGCAAATGCTCTTATGGGACATGTTGCCACAGTGTCCCAACTGGATGCCTGCCGCAGCCCCCTCCGCATGTATGGCATCAGTCAGCCTACGGAGTCCGGGGATAATCTCAGGACGCATCCACAACTGGCGGTCAAAAGACAAGCCGCTCTGAGTAACTGCCGCATAAGCAACAGTAGTCATACCTATACCTCCCGCCGCTACCGACCGATGATAGTCGAGCAACATGTCCGACGGAGCGTTTCCGGGACACATGCTCTCGAAAGCAGCCGAACGAATGGTACGGTTACGCAAGGTCAACGGTCCGAAAGTGACGGGGGTGAATAACTTGGATTCCATCGTTATGAGTTATGAGTTATGAGTTATGAATTATAAGTTATGAATTATAAGTTATGAATTATTCATTTTCAACTCTCCATTTTCCATTAATAAAGAAATGGAATGATGCGTTTGCGCTTTCCTACCGCCTCATCACCAAACTCCTCCCGATAACGGTGGTGAATGGCATCGGCACGGGGAACAAGGTTGGCAAACGTCCACCAGACGAACACCCAGGCGGCGGGAGAAGCTGTGAGTATGGCAAACCCCGTCCATTCCACCAGCTCACCGAAGTAATTGGCAGAAGTGACGTATCGGTAAAGCCCTTTTCCGGGAAGATAATGCTTCGTATCACCCGGCCTGCGCAGATGACGTATCACATAGTCGGAATGCAAATTGACGAACATACCCGCAAAAAACAGAATGATTCCCAACAAGGCATGAGGTTTCAGCAAATAGGCCCAGCCATCGGCATACAAGCCTTCGGGAGCAAAATAGAACAAACCGCCCGCCTGCATCATCCCGTTCAAAAGGTTGAAGACGATACCCATCGCCATAATAGCTACCGGCATCCGGCTTTTACCTTTCAGCAGGAACGGAAAAATAAAGGCCCGCTGAAGATAGTGCAACTGAAACAGCAGGAAAAAGAAATATACCGGCACGGCAAATCCCGCTCCACTCTTCCCCCACAACCCAAACATAACGATGAATACCGGCGCTTCCATAAGCACCCACGCCAGTTTATTATTGATGGAGATTCCCCACGAGGCAGTACGGAACATGCCATAACCCGCTTTGACAAAATAGAGCGCAATAAAGACGACCAATGCCACAGCACTCATTACCCACAGAAATATCTGAAAAGTTTCCTGATTCATAGTTCTTTATTTATGCGAAGCAAAGATAAAGAAAACTCACAACAAACAAATCGTTTTCCCCGGATAATTGTTTTTTCATGCAAAAACCAGTGTTTTTTACTGAGAAGATTAAGCAGTAGAGATACGAAAATCTAATCGTTCCATCATGGAGTAAATTTCATTCCACCATGGAGAAAAAATCGTTCCACCATGGTGGAATGAAATTTACTCCATGATGGAACGATTTAAAAGATACAAGTCTAATCCTTACCGTTTCTTAATGGGCACATAAGCCACCTCATCCAAAACATTCTTATAGGCAGGACGGATAATACGCTTGCCTTCAAAGTTCAATTCTTCATTGCGATGTGCACACCAACCGACAATACGTGCCATGGCGAATAAAGGCGTGAAGATTTCCTGCGGCAGCCCAATCATCTCGTAAACAAAGCCCGAATAGAAATCCACATTACTCGAAACCGTCTTGCCATTATTCTTCACACGGCCAAACACATCAATGGCGCGCTCCTCGAGCAGTTCAAGGAAAGCGAACTCGCGTTCTTTCCCTTTTTCGCGGGCAAGGTCGCGGGCAAGCTCTTTCAGCAGAATGGCGCGCGGGTCGGAAATGGTATAGACGGCATGTCCGATACCATATATCAAGCCGGTCTTGTTATAGGCTTCCCTGTTGAGCATGCGGGTGAAGTAAGTATCAATCTCATCCACATTCGTCCAGTCCTGAATGTTTTCCTGCAGATGGTGGAACATATCGGCAACCTGGATATTGGCACCTCCATGAAGCGGCCCTTTCAAGGAACCGATACCTGCCGCTATCGAAGAGTAAGTATCCGTCCCGGTAGAAGAAGTGACACGTACGGTAAAAGTGGAGTTGTTACCACCACCGTGCTCGGCCTGAAGAACCAGCAGCAAGTCGAGCGTGCGGGCATCCAGCTCCGTGTAGTCCTTCTTCAGCATATAGAGGAAATTCTCGGCAATGGAAAGGTCTTCCTGCGGATGGCGGATATGCAATGAACGGCCATGGGTGGCATGACGAAGCATGTTATAGGCATACGCGATGATGGTCGGGAATTTTGAAATAAGCTCAATGCTCTGGCGCATCAGGTTGTCGCGGGAAGTGTCATCGGCATCCGGGTCGAAACGGTACATCTCGAGCACGCTGCGCGCCAGGATGTTCATAATGTTGTTTCCTTCAAGTTCAATGATATTCATCTTGGTCTTCTGCTCCAGCGGCATATTGTCGTTGATGAGCTCACGGAAAGAAGAGAGTTCTTCCTTGTCGGGCAGGCGGCCGGAAAGCAGCAAGTAGGCAATTTCCTCAAAACCGAAACGCTTCTCTTTGATGATGGCGTGTGCCAAGTCATCCACATCATAACCGCGGTAGAACAATTTGCCGGGAATAGGCTTCAGCCCTCCACCGGGGATGCGTTCATAGCCGACCACATTGCCTATTTTGGTCAACCCCACCAAGACTCCCGTGCCGTCCTCATTACGCAAACCGCGCTTCACATCAAACTTCCTGAACAGTTCATTCTCAATCCGGGTAGCTTCCTTCAAATCTTCGGAAAGCTTGTAAATCAGATACTCCTTCTTCATAATCGTTTCGTTTTATTCGTTATTCCCATTTTCTATTTTTCCTACAATCTCCCGGGTGAAAGCCGAAGTGGACAGCGAAACGCCACCCGGCATAAAACGGGCTAGGTCGGCAGTAGCACGGGCTTCAGTGAAACTTTGCTCCAAAGCTTTCTCTATAAGAGAGGCCGCTTCCTTCCAGCCCAGATATTCAAGCATCATCACAGCGGAAAGGATGATGGAACAGGGATTCACAATGTCTTTCCCGGCAATGTTCGGAGCCGTCCCGTGAATAGCCTCAAAAATGGCATGCCCCGTTTTATAGTTGATATTCGCACCCGGTGCAATGCCGATGCCGCCTACCATGGCAGCCAGTTGGTCGGACACATAATCACCGTTCAGATTCAACGTGGCGATCACGGAATATTCTTCGGGGATAAGCAACGTGTTCTGCAAGAATGCATCGGCAATGCAGTCCTTGATGACCAGACGCCCTTCTGCCAGCTCTTTACCAAACTCACGTTCTGCCAGTTCGTACCCCCACTTCTTAAAACCGCCTTCCGTAAATTTCATGATGTTTCCTTTGTGTACCAAGGTCACGGAAGGCAGATGATGCTCAAGCGCGTATCGGCAGGCGGCACGCACCAAGCGCTCTGTTCCTTCTCTTGAAACGGGCTTCACGCCAAACGAGGAGGTTTCGGGAAAACGGACTTTTGTCACCCCCATGTCATCACGGAGAAAACGATAGAACTTTTCAGCCTCCGGAGTTCCGGCTTCCCATTCGATGCCTGCATAAATATCCTCGGTATTCTCACGGAATACGCACATATCCACCTTCTGTGGCTCTTTGAGTGGAGAAACAATGCCCTTATACCAACGTACCGGACGTTGGCAGACATACAAATCGAGCGTCTGACGCAAGGCTACGTTCAAGGAACGGATACCTCCACCGACGGGAGTTGTCAAAGGACCTTTGATGCCCACCTTATAGGTGCGGAAGGCTTCCATGGTTTCGTCCGGCAACCAGGAGCCGGTTTCGTGGAAAGCACGTTCTCCTGCCAGCACTTCTTTCCATTCAATGCCATGCCGGTCACCATAGGATTTCTTGACAGCGGCATTAGAACCGGCCCGGAACCAGGCTATCTGCTGTTCGTTATACGTATGTTGTACTTCAAAACTTTCTTTACTCCCGTCCTCGTGATGAAGAACCACCTTCAAAGTGCGTCCCGGAGCAAAATCTTTCAACCCCATGACAGAAATCAAGTCGCGTTCCCGAATCTTGTCATAATCGGCCTTATCCGTAAAGGTCAGCGCCAACATGCCTTGTTTCTTTAAATTCGTCTCATGGATACGGGCAAAGCTTTTCGCCAAAATGACGCGTACATTCAGGAAGCGTGGTTCCATGGCAGCATGCTCACGGCTGGAACCTTCACCATAATTCTCTTCGGCAACGACAATGGAAGGGATACCTTCAGATTTATACAATTTCGCCGTGCCTGACACCGTTCCATAGGTATTGGTAGAGCGATTCCAGACACTATTCGTCTCTCCATTGAAAGCATTGACAGCTCCCATCAGCATATTATCCGAAATATTCTCCAGATGTCCCCGGAAACGGAGCCATGGCCCTGCCATGGAAATGTGGTCGGTGGTACATTTCCCCTGCACTTTAATCAATAAAGGCATGTCCAGCAAATCCATACCATCCCAGGCAGGGAAGGGAGTCAGCAGTTGCAAGCGCTGTGAATGAGGATTGACCGTAATTTTCGTCTGTCCTTTGCCTGGAGCAATGTATCCTTCCTTTCCTCCTATAAACCCGTGTGCCGGCAGTTCTTCACCGACCGGTTCGGACAGTTTCACAACCTCTCCTTTGGCATTGACCAGCGTATCCCTCAACGGGTCGAAACAAAGGTCACCGGCAATGGTCAGCGCCATCGTTATCTCCGGGGAAGCGACGTAAGCAAAAGTGTTGGGATTTCCATCGGCACGTTTGGCAAAATTACGGTTAAAAGAGGTGACGATGGAATTCTTGCGTCCGGGGTCATCAGTATGGCGCTTCCACTGGCCAATACAAGGTCCGCAGGCATTCGCCATTATCGTTGCGCCAATATCTTCGAAAGCGGCAATCATGCCGTCGCGTTCAGCAGTGGCACGTATCTGCTCCGAGCCGGGATTGACAATCAGCGGGGAAGCAACCTTCAAATTCTTTTCCTTTACCTGCCGGGCAAGGGAGGCCGCACGGCTCAAATCCTGATAGGACGAATTGGTGCACGACCCTATCAGACCGACTTCCATCCGGCGGGGATAGTTATTGGTTATCACTACCTCGGCAAATTTCGATATCGGTGTTGCTGCATCCGGCGTAAAGGGCCCATTGATATACGGTTCCAACAGCGAGAGGTCTATTTCAATGATGCGGTCGTAATATTTTTCCGGATTTGCCAGCACTTCGTCGTCGGCGCGAAGGTCGGCAGCTACGGAAGCAGCCATTTTTGCCACTTCTTCACGTCCGGTAGCCTTCAAATAAGTACCCATGCGCTCATCGTAAGGGAAAAGGGAGGTAGTCGCCCCCACCTCTGCCCCCATATTGCAGATGGTAGCCTTTCCAGTGGCAGACAATGAAGCGGTTCCCGGTCCAAAATATTCAATGATGGCATTGGTTCCCCCTTTTACAGTAAGAATACCCGCCAACTTCAGAATAACATCTTTGGGAGCTACCCAGCCACTCAATTTACCCTTCAAGTGTACACCTATCAGACGCGGCATTTTCAGTTCCCATTCCATGCCGGTCATCACATCCACCGCATCGGCACCACCCACACCAATGGCCACCATGCCCAAACCTCCGGCATTGGGCGTATGAGAGTCCGTGCCTACCATCATTCCACCCGGAAATGCGTAGTTCTCCAATACCACCTGGTGAATAATGCCTGCTCCCGGCTGCCAAAAACCTATGCCATAGCGGGAAGAAACATCACGGAGAAAATTATAGACCTCCTCGTTGGTCTTCGTAGCAGTCGCGATATCTTCTTTTGCACCTTTATATGCTTGAATCAAATGGTCACAGTGCACAGTGGAAGGCACGGCAACCTGCTCACGGCCTGCATTCATAAATTGCAATAAGGCCATTTGGGCCGTTGCATCCTGCATGGCCACACGGTCGGGACGGAAATTCACATAGTCTTCTCCCCGTCTGTAGTTCTTCACTTTATCCCCATCATACAAATGAGCATACAAAATTTTCTCCGCTAAAGTCATCGGACGCTGTAGTACATTCCGTACACGTTCTATCTTCTCCGAATAAGCGGCATAAAACGCTTTGAGCATCGTTAAATCATATACCATAACCACTATTTTTTAGTTTTTCATTATTGTAAAGATTACAAATTAATATCATAAACAAATAAAAAGGCTGAATAGTTTAACAAAATAAAGCATTTTTTCCGTCGGAAGCGAAGAATGATTACCTTTGCAACCATGAAGGAACAAGATTCAAATAGTCCTATTATTCACCTCCAGCAGCAACAACTTTTGCTGCGCATGGAATACGAATACGAAAAAGAGGAATTCAAACGCCAAACCGAAAACATGGGGATTGCCCGGAAAGTGAAACGGGGACTTTGCTGGTATCCTGCCACTCCGGGACGAAGTTACTATAATTCACTGAATCAATTAGTAATAGAAATTACACACACAGAAAATACCGATATAGAACATAATTTTGAGTTCGGCCGTCCCGTATGTTTTTTCCGCCAGTCTGCCGATGGAAAAATAACCTATATGAACTTCACCGCTACCGTAAGCTATGCCGACGAGACACGGATGGTAGCGATAATGCCCGGAGCCGGTGCCGTTATGGAAGTGCAGGAAACGGACAACCTCGGCGTGCAACTTTATTTCGACGAAACATCCTATCGGACCATGTTCGAAGCCTTGGAAGATACGTTACGCTCCAAAGGCAACCGCCTGGCCGAATTGCGGGACATATTGCTGGGAGCCTCGAAAGCCGGTTTCCGAGAGCTCTACCCCGTACGGTTTCCCTGGCTGAACTCCACGCAGGAGACAGCTGTAAACAAAGTGCTGTGTGCCCGCGACGTGGCCATTGTACATGGTCCTCCGGGAACCGGAAAAACGACCACCTTAGTGGAAGCCATCTACGAAACCCTGCATCGGGAACCGCAGGTACTGGTATGTGCCCAAAGCAATACCGCCGTCGACTGGATTTCGGAAAAACTTGTGGACCGTGGCGTCAATGTCCTGCGTATCGGCAATCCGACCCGTGTCAACGACAAGATGCTTTCCTTTACCTACGAGCGTCGTTTCGAGAACCATCCGCTTTATCCGGAACTGTGGAGCATCCGGAAAAATCTCCGTGAACTGGGCAGCCGTGCCCGCCGTGGCAGCTATGACGAACGCGAAGGAGTACGCAGCCGTATGAGCCGCCTGCGCGACCGCGCCACCGCATTGGAAATACAAATCAATTCAGAGCTTTTTGATGGGGCACATGTCATAGCCTCCACGCTGGTAAGCAGCAATCACCGGCTGCTGAACGGACGCCGTTTCGGCACCCTTTTCATTGATGAAGCAGCCCAGGCCTTAGAGGCTGCCTGCTGGATAGCTATCCGAAAAGCAGACCGCGTGGTATTGGCGGGTGACCACTGCCAACTTCCACCCACCATAAAATGCTACGAAGCCGCCCGTGGAGGTCTGGAACGAACATTGATGGAGAAAGTGGTGTCCAACAAACCTGCCGTTGTCTCTTTGCTGAAAGTGCAATACCGCATGCACGAGGAAATCATGAAATTTCCTTCCCAATGGTTTTATAATGGCGAGTTGGAAGCCGCTCCCGAAGTGCGTTACCGGGGCATCCTGGACTGGGATACCCCCATCCACTGGATTGACACCTCCGAAATGGATTTCAAAGAAGAATTTGTGGGAGAGACTTTCGGGCGCATTAATAAGGCGGAAGCGGACCTGCTCCTATCAGAACTGAAAATCTACATCAACCGTATCAGTGGCAACCGCATTCTGGAAGAAAAAATAGACTTCGGCATCATCTCCCCTTACAAGGCACAAGTGCAATATCTCCGCAACAAGATAAAGGCAGACGCTTCACTCAAGCCTTATCGCAGCTTGTTCACTGTAAATACGGTGGATGGCTTCCAAGGGCAAGAGCGCGATGTTATCTTCATCAGCCTTGTCCGTGCCAACGAAGAAGGGCAGATAGGATTCCTGAATGATTTAAGGAGAATGAATGTAGCCATCACCCGGGCACGTATGAAGCTGGTGATAATGGGAGAGGCAGAGACGCTGAAACATCACGGTTTTTACCGGAAGCTACTGGAGTTTATTCAAAATATAGGGAATCAATAATAAAGAAATACCCCCTCCGGTAACACCGAAGAGGGTATTTCACCTATTTATATAAAGCTGATTAATTGTTTTCCGGACGAAGTTTACGAACTGTAACAGCTGTCTGCCACATTTCGCTTTCACGCAAGGCTTTCAATTCTGCATTCAGCTTCTCACGATAATCGGGTTTGGAGTTACTGTCGATAGAAATCTGAGCTTCGTTGCCCGACTTCACACTTGCATACAATTTCTGTACAACCGGCTTGATGGCATCATGAAACGGGGTCATCCAATCCAGCGCACCACGCTGTGCCGTAGTAGAACAGTTGGCATACATCCAGTCCATACCGTTCTTGGCAAACAATGGCATCAAAGATTGAGTCAACTCTTCCACTGTTTCATTGAATGCTTCAGAAGGAGTATGGCCGTTTTCGCGCAATACTTCATACTGAGCCAACAGCAATCCCTGGATAGCACCCATCAATGAACCGCGTTCACCGGTCAAGTCGGAAGTGGCTTCGCGGATGAAAGTTGTCTCGAACAAATATCCCGAACCAATACCGATACCCAGTGCAATCGTCTTGTCAAAAGCCTTACCCGTAGCATCCTGATAGACGGCATATGATGAGTTCAAGCCACGCCCTTCGAGGAACATGGTACGAAGTGAAGTACCGGAACCTTTGGGAGCAACCATAATAACATCAATATCTTTAGGAGGAACCACGCCGGTACGGTCGTTCCAGGTAATAGCAAAACCATGAGAGAAGTAAAGAGCCTTTCCGGGAGTCAAATAAGGTTTGATAGTCGGCCATACAGACATTACAGCTGCGTCAGACAACAGACACATGACGATAGTACCTTTCTGACAAGCCTCTTCGATGCCGAACAAAGTCTCACCCGGTACCCATCCGTCAGCCACAGCCTTTTCGTATGTCTTACCCGGACGTTGTCCTACAATCACATTGAAACCGTTATCACGCTTTTTCCAAAGGAAATTCTTCGCGGGTCATTACATTCTCAATAACACCGCCAAAATTCAATTGTGCCATTTTTTGTTTTAATTTTTATTTGTGGCTTACGCCAACGTTGATAAATTTATTTATTTCTCTGTAAACATCACTTTAGAGCGACAGACCACTTCGCTGCCATTCTTTTTCACCTCCACATCGTAAACGCCCTCACCGGCATCATCCATGAACAAAGTCAACTCATCCCCATAATAGCTTTCGGCTACATATGCCATCTCAAAACGACGGATGCGCTTCTCCTTATACATCTCTATCGGGAACAAATCAAGGATATGCTCGATGTAACGGATGCTGTTCACATGCCCGTTAATGTCAATATCACTGTATTTGGCTACCAAAGTAGCAACCGGTTCCTTTGAGGCCACCTTTATCCGCGAAGGTTTTTCTATCGGGCAAGGTTCATCACAAACATAATCTACAATGCTGCCACTATGAAGAGCCAGCAAATCTGCCGGCTTACGGGTATTCATGCTAATCATCGCCCAAACGGAACGTGCATACCCAATCTTCTTACCCTCCTTATCGATGATAGCGAAATTACGGTCTGTAAAAAGGCGATAGACATTCTCCACCCAAGTCTGAATGGAGAAATCTTCGTACTGATAAGGCATTTCATCCAGTTCGACAGCCAGACGGGACAATACCCAAGTATAATTGTCCTCGTTTAGAGTCGCGATGCCAAAACCGCGGTCGCTGGCATGGAAACCCGCACAATTCAACAAATGGTTGCCCAATACTCCCATGGTCAGCCGTCCGGTAAAGTCGACATGAAACGGTTCGGCAACAAACTTGTAGGTACCTATCTTATTGTTTTCGCTCATCATAATTCCTGGTGTTTACTTTGACGATATTTTGCTTCACGGTCCGCCAGATATTCATTGACACGCTCAAAGCAGCTGGTCGTAATGGCTACGCGACCCGAACGGACGAACTGAAGTACGCAATCCAACTGGCGCAACTCCTCATAAAGATTGGTTATTTCCTCACTCATGCCATTCTTCTCAACAATGGCAAATACAGCATTCACCTCCACAATACGGGCATTGTACTTACGGATTACTTTGGACACCTCCGGTTTTTCTTCCAGCGTAGGGGTCGTTATTTTATAAAGGGCAATCTCGTGCTGATAGATTTCATCATCCGTGAAATAATGGGCTTGCAGCACATCTATTTTCTTGGTAATCTGCTTGGTCACCTTTTCAATGGTATCCTTGTCCGTCCAAGCGGTAATGGTATATTTATGTACCCCCTTGATGGAGGAGGCCGATACATTCAAACTCTCGATGTTTATCTGCCGGCGGGTAAACACAGCCGTCACCTGATTCAGCAAACCGGCAAAGTTTTCCGAATGAACAATGATTGTATATAGTTTTTTATCCATAGATAGAGTAAATTCTTTAATTTCGCATGACTTCAGCATTCCAACAACATCTGATTGACCGAACCGCCCGGAGGTGTCATCGGCATTACATTTCCTTCTTCCTCCACACAAGCTTCGAGCAGGAACGGTCCGTCAGTCGCTATCATCTCGTCAATCGCTTTTGCCAGCTCCTCGCGGGTCATTACCCTGCGTGCAGGAATATCATATGCCGAAGCAATCTTCATATAATCCGGATTCATCATCGGAGTAAACGAATAACGACGATTGAAGAACATCGCCTGCCATTGACGAACATTGCCCAAGAAGTTATTGTTCAACAGAATCATCTTCACCGGAGCCTTTTGTTCCATGATGGTACCCAGTTCCTGCAGGTTCATCTGCAAGCCGCCGTCTCCCATGAATACGCATACCGTGCGGTCCGGACGTCCAAAAGTGGCACCGATAGCTGCCGGAAGGCCGAAGCCCATAGTACCCAGGCCACCGGAAGTAACAATGCTACGTTCCTTGCTGTATTTGAAATAACGGGCGGACATCATCTGATTCTGGCCGACATCAGTCACCAATATCGCCTCGTTATGGGTAGCCTCACTCACAGCACGCACCACCTCACCCATGCTTAGCGCTTTTCCTGCCGGATGTAATTCCGGACGGATTACCTTTTCCTCTTCCACTTCCTCGTATTGCCGGAAACTGTCAATCCATTCCTGATGGTTGGCGGGTTCCAGCAATTGGGTAACGGCAGCCAGTGTCTCTTTGCAATCTCCCAGGACAGCAACATCAGTCTTTACATTCTTATCTATTTCGGCAGGGTCAATATCAAAGTGGATAATCTTCGCCTGCTTGGCATATGTTTCCAATTTACCCGTCACACGGTCATCAAAGCGCATGCCTACGGCGATAAGGACATCACATTTATTGGTATTGATATTGGGCCCCAGGTTACCGTGCATACCAAGCATTCCTTTGTTCAACGGATGGTTCGTAGGTAATGCGGAAAGTCCCAATAAAGTGCATCCGGCAGGCATTCCGGCTTTCTCAATGAAAGCACGAAGCTCTTGCTGGGCTTCTCCCAGCTCCACGCCTTGTCCAACCAGCACCAAAGGCCGTTTCGCACCATTTATTAATTCAGCAGCCTTCCGTATGGCCTCCGGCTCCATTTCGGGAACGGGAAGATAGCTACGGACATAGTCCACCTTAGTAGGCGCATATTCTGTTTTCTCCACTTGGGCGTTTTTAGCAAAATCCAGCACGACCGGTCCCGGACGTCCGCTCTTTGCCACATAGAAAGCACGTGCCACTGCCCAGGCCACATCTTCTGCACGACGAATCTGGTAACTCCATTTCGTGATAGGCTGAGTAATGCCTACCAAGTCCACTTCCTGAAATGCATCCGTACCCAAGAAGTTCGTCCCTACCTGGCCGGCAATGACAACGATAGGCGTACTGTCAATCATGGCATCTGCAATGCCCGTGATAGTATTGGTAGCACCCGGTCCACTGGTAACCAGACAAACGCCAACCTCGCCTGATACACGTGCAAAGCCTTGTGCCGCATGGGTTGCTCCTTGTTCATGACGAACCAAGATGTGGTTCAATTCCTTCCGATGGTCGTATAAGGCATCGAATACCGGCATGATGCTCCCTCCCGGATAACCGAAAATAGTCTTTACTCCCTGATGCTCCAGAGAGCGCATCAATGCTTCTGCGCCTGTTATTAGAGCCTCACCCCGACCCTCTCCTTGGGAGAGGGAGGAAAAGTTACTCTTTTTATTATTATCAGCCATACTTTATCTATTCATTATATTTAAAAGCTCAATAGTAGCTTGAAAAATTTGTTTCATTCTCTCCTCCCCTCGCTTTCGGAAAGGGGGGCTTTTAATCAATCAGCCTCACAGCCCCTTTGTCAGCGGAACTCACCATACTGGCATATGCTTTCAATGCTTTGGAGACTTCACGGTTGCGGGTTACCGGAGTCATAGGGCGTGCTGCAAGCTCTTCATCCGTCAACTTCACATTGATAGAACGGTTCGGTATATCAATTTCGATAATGTCCCCATCCTTAATCTTGCCGATATTACCACCGGCAGCCGCTTCGGGAGAAACATGTCCGATACTTAGTCCGGAAGTACCGCCACTAAAACGCCCGTCGGTAATCAATGCACACTCCTTACCCAGATGGCGGGATTTGATATAAGAAGTAGGATAAAGCATCTCTTGCATACCCGGTCCACCTTTCGGCCCTTCGTGAGTGATGACGACGACGTCTCCACTGACCACCTTTCCACCCAGAATACCGTCACAAGCCGCATCTTGTGAGTCGAAGACTTTCGCTGGCCCCGTAAATTTCCAGATACTCTCGTCTACACCGGCAGTCTTGACAACGCAACCGTCCTGAGCTATATTTCCCTTCAAAACCGCCAGACCGCCATCCTTGCTGTATGCATGTTCCAAATCACGGATACAACCAGTCGCACGGTCCGTATCGAGTTCCTTATAAGACGCATTTTGTGAGCCGAGTACCAGATTGAACTTTCCGGCTGCCGCACTGGAGTATTTCTTGATTGCCTCTTTACATACATTAGAGCTGGTAATACTATACCGGTCGATTGCCTCTGCCAACGTCATTCCATCCACACGGCGGACATTCGTATCGACCAATCCGCCCTTGGCAAGCTCATCCATGATGGCAATGATGCCACCGGCACGGTTAACGTCTTGTACATGATACTTTTGGGTATTGGGAGCTACCTTGCATAAGCAGGGGGTCTTGCGAGAGAGCATGTCAATGTCGTCCATCTTAAAATCCGCTCCGGCTTCGTGAGCCACAGCCAACAAATGAAGTACTGTATTAGTGGAACCGCCCATCGCAATATCCAGCGTCATGGCATTCAAAAATGCCTCGCGAGTAGCAATACTGCGCGGGAGTACACTCTCATCCCCTTCTTCATAATATCTAAAGGCATTCGCTACAATCAACTTAGCTGCATCCTCAAACAGTCTCTTGCGATTTTCGTGAGTGGCTACAATCGTGCCGTTACCGGGCAGTGCCAATCCAATCGCTTCATTCAGGCAATTCATGGAATTAGCGGTAAACATGCCTGAGCAGCATCCGCAAGTGGGGCAGGCATGTTGCTCAATCTGTGCCACCTCTTTATCGCCCACACTTTCATCAGCAGATTTAATCATAGCATCAATCAAATCCAAATGTTGTCCGTTCCATTCCCCGGCTTCCATCGGACCGCCTGAAACAAACACAGTCGGTATATTCAGCCTCATAGCCGCCATCAACATCCCCGGAGTAATCTTGTCACAGTTACTGATGCAAACCATAGCATCCGCCTTATGGGCATTTACCATATACTCCACACTATCGGCAATGATATCTCTTGAAGGCAGGGAATAAAGCATACCGTCGTGTCCCATAGCGATACCGTCGTCAATGGCAATCGTATTGAACTCCGCAGCAAAACACCCCAGCTTTTCAATCTCTTCCTTTACAAACTGGCCTATTTCGTGCAGGTGTACATGTCCGGGGACGAATTGTGTAAATGAATTGACTATAGCGATAATGGGCTTACCCATCTGTTCCTTCTTCATACCATTCGCCGTCCACAATGCACGGGCTCCCGCCATGCGGCGACCTTGTGTGCTGAACGAGCTGCGTAACTGATGCTTCATTTTCAAATCTCCTTTTAATGAAAAAGCCTCTCCCACTATAGTGAGAAAGGCTTAATAAATTATCTTCTAACGTACGAATACATACATAACCTTTCTCACGCTCTTGATGCCACCACCACGACGCGAATAATATGCAGGACTGCCAGGTTAATAGATGTATGTAAATTCATAACTTAATTCTTCTTTTTTGTTTCAAACGTGCTGCAAAGGTAAGGGCTTTTTTATAATCTCCAAACAAATTGAAGAAAAAAATAAGATAAATATGAATAATCGTAAGAAAAAATCGCCCTAAAATCCTATTTTATCACTTAACAGTTCTAAATAGAACCATTCAGACAGCCAATGTAAATGTATTGCCAATCATTGAAACCATTTAATAATCTGAAAATTACCAAAGGCTCTCTACATCCCGAAACAAATAATTCGTATCTTTGTCTCTTCAAATACTCAAAAAAACAGTATTTACTAATTAAATAAAGATAGAAAATTAATGGAAACAGTAGAAAACAAGTACATCACCGTAGCATATAAGCTGTACTCAATCGAAAACGGAGAAAAAGATTTCGAAGAAGAAGCACCCGTAGAGCATCCTTTCCAGTTTATCTCAGGTCTGGGAATGACACTCGAACCTTTTGAAGCCCAGATAAAAGACTTGCAGATAGGCGATAAATTCGACTTTACCATTCTGGCATCAGAAGCTTATGGTGAATATGACGACGACCATGTCATTGACCTCCCCAAAGAAATCTTCATGATAGAAGGAGAATTCGACAGCGACCGTGTAGTGGAAGGCGCTGTCATCCCCTTGATGACTTCTGAAGGTCAACGCATCAATGGAAGTGTAGTAGAAGTAAAGGAAGACGTAGTTGTAATGGACATGAATCATCCACTCGCAGGTTGTGATTTGAACTTTACCGGAGAAGTGGTGGAAAGCCGCCCGGCCACGAACGAAGAGCTTGCTGAAGTTGCCCGTATGATGGGTGGCGGTTGTGGTAGCTGCGGTTGTGGTGACTGTGGCGACGGATGCGGCGACCATGAATGTGGAGGCGGATGCTGCCACTAAAGAATTAAAAATTAAAGAATTAAAAATTAAAGAATCAGACTACACAGTATTAAGCATGCCGCATGGTAATTCTTTAATTTTTAATTCTTTAATTTTCAAATTCTATATTATTTACTTGTCATTATCTCCAATACCAATTTATCAGTTTCATTCATTCCTTTAGAACCGATTTTTGTCAGATTACGGATACTTTGATCCACATCCTCATCAATAATACCTTCTACGGAAGTCACACAACGGTTTTCCATGGCCATGATGGCTGAAAGCACTGCGGTTGAAACTCCGGTGGTTACTTTCAATGCACAACTGGGCTTGGCACCATCACAAATCATTCCGGTAAGATTGGCAATCATGTTCTGTACAGCATATGCCACCTGTTCATAAGTTCCTCCCATTAGCCAAGTTATACCGCAACTGGAACCCGTAGCAGCAACCACACAACCGCATAAGGCAGATAAGCGTCCCAAACTCTGCTTGATATAAATTACCGTCAAATGGCTCAACATCAAGGCGCGTATCAATTCTTCCTCCGATTTTCCGTTTTCTTCGGCATAAATCAAAACCGGCAACGTAGCGGATATACCTTGATTACCGCTTCCTGAATTACTCATGACCGGAATCATAGCTCCTGCCATACGGGCATCGCAGGCACCGGAAGTATAAGAAAGAATATGGGAAAAAACACTATCCCCCATAACCTTGTGCTCATAAGTACCGCGAAGGATTTTTCCCAGACCATGTCCGTAATCACCCTCAAAAGAACGTTCTGCAGCCGCCTTATTCAGACGGGCCGTTTCAAGGATAAAACGGATGTCGTCTAATGGGGTTGTCATGGCGAAGTCATACACTTTGCGTAAAGTCAAGTCCAATACATCCTCCTCTTCGATACAAGAGGCAATTTGTTTGTCCAATAAGATGTCACCGTTGCGCGTTATATAAGTAAAGCAAGTATGCCCACCGGCAATAATAGCTGTTGCCTTGTCCGTATCAGCTTCACAACATACTTCTATATAAAGCTTCTCTTCCATATCGTTTTTTAAAGATATATGAATGCGCTTTTCTTCTATGAAACGCTTTCCTGCCTCCACTGCATCAGGAGTACTTTCTTTCAAAACCTCCAATTGATATGCCGACTTACCTATTAAGGCGCCAAGCGCCACAGCAATCGGTAATCCAATCATCCCCGTACCTGGAATACCCACTCCCATTGCATTTTTCAGAATATTGGCACTCAGCAATACAGTTATCTTTTCGGGACGCTTATTCAGCACTTCCGCAGCCTTTGCTACACACAATGCCACAGCTATAGGTTCTGTACAACCAATGGCAGGAATTACTTCAGATTTAACCAAAGCAATAATCTGTCGTCTTTCCGTTTCTGTCATATCATTTCTACAATTTGATTATTTATCATGCAAATGTAGGAAAAAACAAACAAAAATCCCTCCTCTATAACCTGAAAATCAGGAGACAAAGGAGGGAAAATTCCATATCGAAAAAAAAGTTATTTAGCGGCAGTCAAGTTCAAACCAACTTCCAAACGAGTTGTTTCATTAATTATTTCAGGTAAACCCTTCAACATACCTTCTGCCATACCGGCCATACTTCCAAAATCAGGATCAGCTTTCATTGCTTCGATAAGCATATTCACAAACTCCTCATCCGAGAATAAAGGAGCAACTATATTTTTCATCAAAGGCAATAACAAATCCGTATTCAAATAAGCCTTTAATTTACCTTCGTTCTTTTCGTAAGTCAAAGGCACACCGTCAGTTACCAAAGGAAGCAAAGACGTAACAGCCTGAGACAAGATTTCACTCATATCGATAGCCTTGGTAGAACTGCCCAGACGTTTTACATTGGCGATGATAGCATCCAGATTCAAATATACCTTCATTTGGGTATCACTGAGAACCACATATTGTGCAACATTCGCAGGAGTCTTAACAACAGAGGTACCTCCCTGAGCGGCATCAACATAAGAAGCAGAAATATTACCGTCAGCACCCAAAGTAATATCATGCAACACACTACACAACATATCTTCTACATTCACTTTATCATCACCACCTGCGTCAATTAAAGGCATACGAAGAGCTAACGTCAAAATTGTTTGAATCGGTAGCCCCCAGCCAGGCATTACCTCTACATTCTTATTGGATTCCCAAATCAAATGAATCGGTTCTTCCGTATAATCAGAATTAAGGGGTGTAGGAACCCAAGTTGTTCCGGATAAAGCGGAATTTTTCAATGCGACATTAGTTAAATCCAATTTCAAGGAAGAAGCAGTAACCTTTCCTGCATAGTCAAAAGTACAATAATCGGTCTCACTTGTGCCGGAAAACGAACATTCGTCACCTTGTATATTCAAAGTAACCGGAAGGGTTACAACCGGAGAACCCGGGAATACGCCTGCGCCAAAAGAACCGGAAGCCGCTTCACGTGTAAGAATACCGGAAAGATCCAAATTGCCAGCCAATACCAAAGTAGCCTTGGTTGCATCAGAAGCATCCGGAGTAAAAGTTACTTTCTTTCCCAACATTGTTCCACCGTTATAAGTCAAGTTCAAACCTGTTGCAACTGTAAACTCTGTTTGCGGCACAGGACATACTACCTTGTCATCGTCATCATCACTACAAGCCGTGAATAAACTCATTGAACAGATCAATGCAAATAAATAAAATAAATTCTTTTTCATACTTTCTTGAGTACTTGTTTAGTTAATAAAAAGCTTCCCAAGGGAGCTATTAATTTCCCATTTTAAATCAAAGGTGCAAAGTAACACTTTTTAAGGTTACAGTACAAGGTCTTTTCTAAAAAATAAATGTTCCTTTTTTCATCATTACGAGTGAAATTCGGATGCAGATTTCATAAAGAGTAAGCCATTTTTATAAAGAACAAGCCATTGGCCAAACTCTGGCAAAGGCAGGCAACTTTATGCGGAAAAGACTTTTTATCTTATTTCCTTAAACGTTTTATGAAAAAAAGTTGTTATCTTTATAAAGTCAAAAGCATTTCTTATAAAGCGTATTGGCACATTAACCTCATATATAAACCTTTAAAGCATTTGATATGTTCAACTCATTTGGAAATATTCTCCGTCTTACCAGTTTTGGGG
>QWCB01002176.1_pt1 | contig 26669 bp, 16 predicted proteins | sample 1972511 | NCBI WGS metagenome assembly QWCB01 (sample SAMN09866719, study PRJNA288562) | Human gut metagenome isolate term5_stool, whole genome shotgun sequencing... | isolation source: gut | host: Homo sapiens | place: USA: California | reverse complement strand
GCGGGGAACGCCTGCCGAACTAAATTTAGACTGTGCATGAATCATCTTCACCTTTTCTTCAAGGGTCATCCGGTTCAATGCATCTTTCACTCTCTCTTCAATAGGCTTACCAGTATCCAGATACACCGGCTTCTGCGCAAAGGCAGGCAGCGCAGTTATCACAGACAAGCCAAGTAACATTGCTTTGAATTTCATGTTCATTTATGATATAAGAAATAAGTTCATACTTTATTTATATAGACTCTCAAATGGGGAATATTTCCTAGTTGCGGATGAGTTTATTAATGTTTTTTACGTTATTCAGTCTAAGATGAATCCTGAAAGGGTACTATTACACCCTTTCAGGATAGTTTCAATAAAAATCCGATATCAATCTTCAGATCAATTTATTTTCTCAACCTTCAGAATAGCATTAGCATTACCATTCGTGACATCAATGGTAAATCGATAAACACCTCCTTCTTCAAATGCTTTATTATCCTGCATTTCCAAGTTTCCGGAGCCTGTAAGTTTAAGCTGTTCCACTAAAGTATTACTTGCATAATTACTGAATTCTCCTCCCCAATCATTTTGATAGAAGAACTTAAAACTAATCGCCTCCCAGTCACCACTAGTCTTCAGTGTTTCCCCGGCTTTCAAGGTTAGCTGATACTTTTTAGGAGCAACTTGTGCCAGACAGAGAGCCTTACCTGTCTCCCAGCCCACTTCGGAAGATGTAACAGAAGGTTTACCGATTCCTTTCCCGATAGCCCAAATTGCACCTGTTCCGTCATCTTGTAATTTGGCCGGTTTACCATCTTTCAAAGCTATTACAGAGAAATATTTCAAGATACCATTAGCTGTCACCCGATAATCTCCATTAATAGGAAGAAACTTCAATGTCCCATCACTTTGTTTCTCAAAGAAGTCAGGATCAATCCACCACTCATTCAAATTATCAATGCCAGTGACAGTTATCATTTGACCACGTGTAAACACCTGATCCGACTTATATATATCAGTATCTGTCACCTCCATCTTACTATTACCAAAGAAGATATCCGGTGCGGGTAAATCTACCTTCCCTACTTTCTCCACTGTCAACACAGCCTTGGTATTGCCTTTTGTTACATCAACTGTAAATCTGTAAATGCCTCCTCTTTCGAACTTCTGTCCTTCTTGCAGTCCCAGGTTACCGTCTGAAGAGATTTTAACCAATTCGCTCGTTGTAGAAATAGCATCTCCTTTAAACTCGCCATTGTCCCATTTATTGATATAGAAGAATTTAAAGTTGATATCATCCACTTTCATTGTTACTCCGGCTATGAATGTCAGTTGATACTTTTTCGCAGTAAGCTGCGGCATGCACAGACCGTTTTCCGGAGTCCATCCTACTTCAGAAAGTGCAACCGATGGCTTGCCGATTCCTGTTCCAATAGCCCAGATAGCACCTGTTCCATCTTCCTGCAACTTGGCAGCCTCACCATTCTTCAAAGCAATGACAGAGAAATATTTCAGTTTACCATTTGCCGTTATTTGGTAACTTCCATCAATCGGAAGGAATTTCAATGTTCCATCTTCCTGCTTCTCAAAATAATCCTGATCTATCCACCAATTATCATAATCAGGTACCCCTTCAAACGTTAGAATATCATTCTTCTTCAAAGCGAGTTTGATTGCATAAATATCATTCTCTACCAGCTCCATGTCTTCACCGTTCACCTTCAATTTAGCAAATGGCTCTGCTTCATAAGTCAACGTATTAAATTTAATAGCATAGCTCCCCGGTTCCGTATTAGAAAAAGAGATAGAGTTAGTTGAACCGGTTTCAATCGTCCCATTGTCCCAACCGAAAGTCAATTCGTTGCCATTCTCTCCCACTTTCGGAGTTTTGATATATGCCTTCATCTTTTGAGAAAAATCTCCTGTCACGCTATACTGGTACATGGATTGCCGTTCCATCCGGTACTCTTTTCCCTCTTCATCCACTAATGTCAGATAGGGAAAGTCCGGTCGTGCCAGAGCGAGCTCTTTCGTCATTTCTGTTGTAGTAAAGTGAATATTCTGAAGAATATATTTCAAGGTTGCCTTTCCATTAGGAATATTAGCATAATAAGGAATGAAGATTTTACCAGTATAATCGTTTCCGCTTGTCTTTGTACGGATGACCGTTTCGGACACTTGTTCTTCTCCATAAAAAAGCTGTGCTTTCAAGGTAGAAAGAGGTACATCCACGTCCGAAGCTTTAATCGTAAACGGAAGACTGTCACCAAAAAGAGCATCTGCATTCTCCGCTTTGATTTCCATACTCGGACTACCGGGCAAGAATTCGTCATCACTGCAGGAATTCATGGATAATATTCCTGCCATAGCTAATATGATATAAATATTTTTTTTCATTGTTTTGATCGTTTTAAGGTTCTTATTCCGACTTTGCCCAACGATAGGAAGTCACAGATTTGCCAGGAACATCATAAGCAAAATGGCGCTTGCCGTCACTAAAGGTTATTCTCTTGGTCTTTTCATTGTTATTCATCAGGACAAAAGCGTATGTTCCGTCCGGATTCTCGAAAGCAGAATACATGATATTGCTGTCGGCATAACCTGTGGCACCGATACGTAGGGCTCCTGGTTTCACTACACTTGAAAGATGAGCGATGATATAATAATGTGAGTTACGGATAATTGTCTTATAGTCGCTATTACTGATATCCACTGCTCCGTAGCAAGTCTGGCAACCGCCTTCACGGTTAGGAGCACGGTCATTATCAAGCATCAGGTTCCATACGATAACACCTTTACACCAGTTATTGATTGTACCCAATGCAACTTCCTTCATATCTTCCAGCAATCGTTTCGACAAGTCGCGTCCGCTGTTCCAGGTTCCGATAGAAGTCTCCGTGAAAAGAAGTTCTTTTTCAGGATAAGCTTTGTGCATATTCAAAAGTTCTTCGCGGTTGCCGCCATAGTTGTGATAAGCAGCTCCGGCCAGATATTGGGAAGCAGCCGGGTCTTCATACATCTTACCGGGGTAGTTCTTTTCTGTTTCAATATCGCTATAATCATAATTATGATCGTATGCATAAATCTTCGTAGCTAATCCGGCTGTTTTGAATTTAGGACCAAGTGCTGTTTTTACGAAGTCTCTCTGTTCTTCCCAACTCATATAAAGTGAAGCGGAATTACCACGATTCAACGGTTCGTTCTGTGGAGTTACGGCATAGATATCAATACCCTCAGCGTTGAAGGCTTGCACCCATTTTACAAAATAAGTGGCATAATCCTGATAATAGGCAGGATTGAGCTGACCGTTTGTCCATGACTCAAATGGAGTAAGGTCTGTGAGGCTTTTCACCTTCATCCATGTTGGACATGTCCAAGGTGCGGCAATAATTTTTATAGAAGGATTGATGTCCAGAATCTCTTTCAGAATAGGCAGAATATACTCTTTTTCTTCACTCTGTAGAGCAAAATTTTCAATACCTTTCTTATCACAACAAGTATATTCACTCAATGAGAAGTCCGAGCAACCAATAGAGATACGGATATAGCTAAATCCGAAGCCTTTGTCATCAGAGAACGTTTCCGTCAGGAAAGCATGGCGGTCTTCCGGTTTCATTTGCAGAAGATTAAAACAGGTAGCACCTGTGATAGCTACGCCAAAGCCGTCCATTGTCTGATATTGTTCAGTCGGGTTCAATGTAATGGAAGTAGGCGCCAAGTTATCTTTCAAACTGAAATTAACGGCATCACGAGTCAAATCGCGAGTCAGACTATTGGTGGTGGAATAAATAGTCACATCTCCGGTGGGAATGGGTGCCACAGGTTTTTCCGCATCGTCACTGTTGCTGCATGCAGCTAATATGGTGAAACATCCTAAAAAAGTCAATGCTATATTTCTCATGTCTATCATAATCTTAAGTTTTCTATGTTTTTTAGTTGAATTAATAACCCGGATTCTGATGAATCTTATCATTCGCGTCGATTACCGATTGTGGAATAGGCAAACGGTAGGAATTCTTATCATAAGTGTAAACTTGCGCTTTGCGTCCTGAATCTTTCGCATGCACAGCATTCATCACCTCTTCTACCTTGTCCAGACGGACTAAATCGAACCAGCGTTGTCCCTCAAAAGCCAGTTCCAACCGGCGTTCTTTAAGCAAAGCATTCAGCAATGCATCTTTATTTGAACGGGTAGAAGAAGAAAGTGCTCCCAATTTGGCACGATCGCGAACTTCATCTATAATATCGGCTGCTCCTTCCAAATCAGGTGTATCCTGCATGATCAGGGCTTCTGCTTTCAGCAACAGTACATCGGCATAGCGATATTTAATGATGCTGCTATTCGCCGAACGGCATTTATACATGAACGGATAATTATCAGACGGATAATAGTTGCTCCAACCACAATCATAATAAACAACAGATTCTTTGAAACGAACTTCATCCCCTTCCTGTTTGAAAGTACTAATCAAGTCACGTGATGGAGTCACCCATTTCGCCCATGTGAAATTGTTATTCCAATTTACCAAATCACGACCGAACATCCATGTGCACCAGTTACCTGCTCCGGGAGTAAATTGTGCTTCAAGAATCGATTCTTTCGTATTACGCATCTTCGCATCTGTTCCCGCAGCATTCATCCCAAACAAATCACTGAAATCATCCACCAGATCAAAACCGTCAGCTTTCACCTCATCACAATATTGGATAACTTTCGTATAATCACGTAAAGGTTTCTCGGCGTAAATCTTAGCCAATAAGGTACGGGCTACAGATTTGGTAAACAAAGTTTTATTCCCCGGTGTGTTATCCGGAGCATACTGCACAGCGTCCAATAAATCTCTTTCAATCTGCTGATAAGCTTCAAGTTCCGTATTCTGTTCTGGGAAATATTGCGGATATACATCCTCAATATTATCAGAGGTAATATCTTCTGCTACGGTGGTAATCACTGGAAAATCCCCCCACAGACGTACCATGTCGAACATTATCATGGCACGGAATATCTTTGCTTCTGCCTTGTATTGAGCACGTTCGGCAGTAGTCAACGAATTATCTGTCACTGCGTCAATATTACAAATCAAGATATTAGCGCGGGCAACGTCTTCCATATACCGGTTCCAGTCCCGTTCCAATACAGAGTTTGAACCTTCAATAGAGTTATTCTCAAACGGAACAACTTCTGCTCCTGTAGTTCCTGCATAGGCATTGTCGGCATGTGATTCTGCAATAAGAAGTAAATCCACATACCAGTGTTCCTGACGGTCACGCATTTGATTATAAAGCGTTGTCAAATGGCTTTCAACTGCCGCTTTATCCTTGAATACAATTTTCGTACCATCACTTGTCACTCCTTCCGTCACATCCGAATAGGTGTCTAATGGCTCATAATTCAGCGAACAGGAAGAAAGCCCCAATAGCAAACCAGAGGTTAATCCATAAAATATAGTTCTTAGTTTCATAATCTTTCCTTTCATTAGAATTCAACATTAATACCAAACACGTATGATCTGCAATGGGGGTAAGTACCCCAATCGATACCTTGTACCGTACCGCTGTTTCCCCATTGGTTTACTTCCGGGTCCATTCCCGAATAGCTGGTCCATGTCAGCAGGTTAGTAGCCGTGAAGTAAGGTTGTAGGCGGGTAATTCCCCATTTCTTCAACAGTTTACCTTTAAAGTTGTATGACAAGGAAACATCCTTTAATCTTAGATAACTACCATCTTCTACAAAATAGGTAGAATTGAGTAATTTGAAATTAGCCTTAGGCATGTCTGTAATTTGACCCGGAATCTTCCATCGGTTCAAGACACGGGTTGACTGATTTTTGCCATCATACATTCCTTCCGTTTCAATACGCGAAGCGTTATAAATATCGTTACCATAAGAACCTTGGATAAAGATACTTAAATTAAAGCCTTTCCATGAAAACGTATTAGTCATACCATAAGTGAAGTCTGGATTCGGATCACCGATATAAGTACGGTCAGAAGATGATATTTTGCCATCATTATTCAAATCACGATACATCAATTCACCAGTTTCAGGGTCTACCCCATCACTTATATAACCGTAGAAACCTCCTAAAGCACGTCCCGGTTCATTACGTACCACATAATCATTCACCACATCTGCTGTTTTAGCATCGTAATAAACTTTCTGTAATTCCAGTTTTGTCAATTTATTCCGGTTAAAAGAAATATTGAAGTCTGTATCCCATGTAAATGCTCCTCCACGAAGATTCTTCGAACTAATAGAAAGCTCAAAACCCTTATTTACCATTTCACCCTCGTTACGGGCAATAGACGTAGCTGCCGCGGCACCAGCAGGTAATGATACATTCATCAACATGTTTTTGGTCTTCTTATAATAATAGTCTGCATTAAACGTCAACCGTCCATTCAATATGGTCAGATCCAGACCTATATTGGTCTGTGTCGTGGTTTCCCATGTCAAATCAGATGTACGTAAATTTGCCTGACTAATGGTAGGAACAGCATTTGCGTAATCAGTCGAATCACCTTCACCGCCTTTCTTGAACCATTCGATACGACCAATATTGTAACGCTGCAAATATGCATAGTCACCAATACCCGACTGGTTACCTGTTTGTCCCCAGCCACCGCGCAACTTTAAATCGTCAATCCATGTCAGGTTCTCCATGAACTTCTCCGAAGAAATACGCCAGGCAGCAGAAAATGAGGGAAATACGCCCCAACGATGATCGGGATGTAATTTAGAAGAGCCATCGGCACGAAGATTAGCTGTTAGCAGATATTTACTATCGAAGTTATAAGCTACACGTCCGAAAAATGACATAATCCCCCATTGAGACGCACCCGTACCTGTATTATCCCAGGATATTTTATTGGCAGCATTCAATGTCTGAATCAGGTCGCTACGATAGTGAGAGCCATTGATCCAACTATTTGAATAGTCTGAATCCGTCCATGACGAACCAGCCATTACTTCCAAGCCATGTTTCTTGAAATTTTTATTATAAGTCAGCACATTATCAAATGTCAAAACTGTGTTCATATTCCGATTATCCGAGCCCTCACCATACTGATTGCGTCCCCAGGCAGTAGAAATCGGATCAAGAAAAGTGGTATTAACGGCATTGCGACGGTCAAGAGTAAGAGTAGACTTGAACTTCAGCTCCGGGAATGGAGTCAACAATATATTACCCGATGCCAGTAAGCGGTTTTCCTTATCCTTGTTATTTTTCGCACGTGCCATATTTTCCAATGGATTTGTAATATTACCGACTCCATAGAAATTATTGTAATACTGATTTGGGTTCAAAGCATCCCATACCGGTGCATAAGTTGGTGTATTGATAACAGCCAGAATAACACCACCACGATTCGCACCTGTTCCCATTGCTCCACCTCCATTACTTGTATAGTCTGAGTAAGAGATATTGGCACTAATCGTTAACCATTTACGGACCTGATTTTCAAGGTTTACACGGAAGTTGTAACGCTTGTAATAAGAGATGTCCAACACTCCCTGTTCTTTCAGATAGCCTGCAGAAAGATAGTATTTCATCTTCTCGTTACCATTGGATACAGCTACCTGATAATTCTGAGTCTTTCCGGTCGTATACGTTTCGTCAAACCAGTCGGTGCGGTCAGGCAATCCATCCGGCAAAGATACCAGTCCGATTTCATCCTGCAGTTCTTTATATTGTGCCGAATTCAAGGACTCCACTTTATCAGCCACTTTGTTCAATCCGAATTGGGCTGTCAGAGAAACTTTTGCATTTCCGGAAGCACCGGCTTTCGTAGTAATAAGAATGACTCCGTTGGCAGCACGCGAACCGTAAATAGATGCTGAAGAAGCATCTTTCAAAATCTGCATACTTTCAATATCGTTCGGAGAAAGGAATTTGATATTGTCTACAGGCACTCCGTCCACCACATACAGCGGATCATTACTACCATTCATAGAGGTAGTACCACGTACGCGGATAGACATTTCACCTCCCGGCGTACCGTTAGGCTGAATCACCGAAACACCGGCTGCCTTACCTTGAATGGCCTGTCCTGCCGACACAATAGGTCGCATATCCAAATCTTTGGTAGATACGGAAGAGATAGCGGTAGTCACATCTTTCCGCTTCACCGAACCATAACCGATCACCACTACTTCATCGAGCACTTCATTATCTTCTTGAAGTGTGATCTTCATCTGGCGGGCTGCCTTTATCTCCTGTGATTTGTAGCCCACGTAAGAGAATATCAAAATGGCATTTTGTTTAACGTTTAATGTGAAGTTACCATCCAAATCGGTAATTGCCCCGTTAGATGTACCTTTTTCTTGTACACTAACACCAATTAGTGGTTCTTTTTGAGCATCCAGGACCTGACCGGACGCGGTAAATTGCTGTGCAGATGCACTCAAAGATAAAAACATTGCCAAGATAGCAAAGAAAATCTTGCGACTCCCCGAAAGGATTTTTCGCTTGTTCTTTTTCATGCGTACTAAAATTTTAAAGTTAATAATAGATGCTCGTCCGTAATAGCTGTTCTCATTACCTTCGAAGCACAGATCAAAAGTATAAAGAAATTAAAGTGAGCTAACAGGGAGGGGTCAATAAGTGGATGACACAAAACATCATCAAAATGATTATCAACCATTTACACACATATAACATATCCAAAAAAGTGGTTAGTTTACAGTCTTAATCAGCGAATTTTTCGTACTAAAATCTCAAAATCGTCTCTCGATCCACGGGCCTTATTCCTTACTTTCGCCCGGTAATTATAGATTGTATTCACTGAATAACGAAGAAATTCCGCAATTTGCGAACTGTCTTCAATACCCAGACGTATTAAAGCGAAGATTCGTAGTTCAGTGTTCAATAACTCATCTTTTTTCGGCAGGATATGTTCATTGTCCTGCAATAAATCATTGAATTTCCCCACAAAATTAGGGAAGAGATGCAAAAAAGCTGTATCAAAGTTAGCATATAATTCTTCCAGTTCTTCATCAAGAGCATCCTGCGAACGCGTTATCTTTAATAATTCCGCAATCTGTCCGGCAGATACTTTCTTATTCACCATCCTCCGGTAAGCGTCCAAACGGTTGATATAAGTAGAACACAGCTTGATGAAACGGGCAATATACTCTTCCTTGATCTGATTGGACTCCGAAAGTTCAATATTGGTGGAAGACAGGCAACTATTCATTTGCCTCAACTCCTCATAGTGATAAGCAGCAGGTTCTGTTGAAGACGGTCGTTCTGCTTTTCAATCATTGCCTGATAGGTTTTATCAATCAATGAAAGCACGTCAGCACTCTGCCAGCTACGCAAACGGGCATTATAGAACTTTGTCGCATTCCAGGAAAAGCGCATATATTGGTACGCACGTTCCATATCACCATCTTCATAAAGTAGTTGGGCAAGCATCCACAACGAAGCATGATCTTTAATAGCAGAACGGATATCCGATATAGCAGAAAGACATAGATTTCGTTTCTCTCCCAGACTATCATTACTGTATTTGTAAATCAAAGAGCGATGGTAAGTGACCAATGCATACTGTGGAGTATTTACTTCTATTTCTGCCAGCCGGAGATCATTCACTTTTAAGGCTTCCTCATACTGGTGTTGATCGCGAAGTGATGCTTCACGCATCATCAGGTACTCTTCCGATTCTGGGGGCAATATAGCATATAAAGAATCTCTATATGCCTGCGAGATACTCCAGTAACGTCCCGAAAGGGTTTTATCCTGGGTATAAACGCTCAATTCACCATACACATGGTCAAAGCAAGTATAATAATCAGCAACAAGCGCTCTGCAATCCGGATATTTTCATTCAAATAGTGGATTGCAGAGTCGCAGATAAAGGCTTTATATTCTTTGTATATCTGACTGTTCAGATTGTAATGCTCCGCAGAACTTGCTTCTATCTCGTGTGTCAACTCTTTAAGGTGTCTGATACGTGATTCACGTTGAGCTACATAAGTCTCATGTTCCTGAATTGTCAAATCAAGCACATTCAACAGTGAGTCCAGAGTCTTATCAGCCCAGGTATATAGTGGAAAAGAGAGAAGCAAAAGAAATATCAGGTACTTTTTTTTCATCGGAGTATTAAACTTTAATAGAAGATTACAAGACTAATAAAGACAAATGTAGAGAAAATCTTCGTATTTTAAAGAATAAAACGGCTAGAAATTAAAAGTAAATCTATTATACTATTCCACTAATTACTGCCAATAACAGCTAGTCACACTTTGCTTATCCCTATAAAACAGTTTTGCTTTTACAACCGCAGACTGACAGGCTACAGGAGTCTCCCATAATTCCGAATCAACCGTCGGTTCAGTCCCATCCGTCGTATAGCGTATCTGTGCTCCTTCGATAGAAGTATTCGCGTACAGAAGTCCATCCTGAATGGAGAGTCCGGGATGAGGCAAACGGAAGTTTATCCCCATCCGGCTCCAGCAAGGCATTTCCTTTACACTGATTTTTTCATAGAACAGTGCCAGATCGCGGTCAAAGGCTTGCTGCTCCATTGCACCGGAAAGGGTTTCCCATTCCGGATGCGCATTCCAGCCACGTTCTACCAATCCCATCACTTTAGGGAATGTATAATATTCTACCCATTGAAATCCTCGAATTGTTTCGGCAAACAATTGTGCCTGTACCCCTTTTATTTGTTTCCTGCCGGATGCGGTCAATGTCGTTTTTCCTTTTCCCACGGAACTGATTTCCACCGGATTGCCTGCCATATCCGTACGTGAGGAACGATAGACATCGAACGGAAGCATGGAGAATGCTTTGGATTCATCCACATATCCTCCCCAGAAATGTCCCGGTTCATCGGGATGAGCATCATAAGCCAAATCCAGATAGAAATTATTCACATTGCAGAGAATGACCGGATAACCGTTATTGGCTATCTGATAAGGAATCTCATCCTCTTTCCATTCCGGAACAGTCTTCCATGAATTGATACCGGCTGCCCGTTGGGATAAATAAGCATGAGTGTCTTTCTGATGCCCCAAAGCTACTTCCTGCCAGCCATTAAAAGACAAATGATGCTGTTGCAGGCAATCAACTACCCGGGTAATGAAATATTCGGCCAGGTCATGCGCCTTTTCCATGCCTTGCTCTTCCATTAACGCCCTGCATAAAGGAGATCCCATCCATGCACCCTTAGCCACTTCATCACCTCCCAAATGAATGGTAGTCAACGGTGCACCGGCTTCCTTATACATAGCCACTATTTCCTGAATCACCTTTTCCATAAAACGATAAGTGGAGGGCAAGGCTACATTCATAACGTTATCCGTATAGGCTTGTGCCGAAACATATCGGGAAGTATCCTGCAAGTCACTCAAAAGATATTCTTTCGCTTTCTCCGGATCGGTATCGATGTATTTCTTATAACGTACATTCATTGCCACAATCGCCGCACGTGCATGACCGGGGGATTCTATTTCCGGGATTACCTGCACATGTCTTTCCGCCGCATATCGTAATAAATCAATAAATTCCTCCCGGGTATAATAACCATTTCCTGATGTTGCGGCATACGGATCATATCCACCATCATAAGCCGGATACAGCCAGTCTTTTTCATCGGTTGTATGTCCCCGCCGCGATCCGATTGCAGTCAACTCCTCCAATCCCGGAATTTCCAACCGCCAGCCTTCATCATCTGAGAAATGGAACTGGAGCACATTCAGTTTGTAAGAAGAGAGCATATCAATCAGCTTCTTTAAGTTATCCACCGTTGTATAATTTCGGGCAATATCGAGCATCTGTCCCCGATATAATAAGTCCGGATAATCCTGTATAGACATTGCTTCCAACCGGAACGGGCTTTCCTGCCCTTTCAGCAATCCTAACAAAGTCTGTGTACCATTAAAAACTCCATGTGGAGTAGCGGCACTAATCCTGATCTGCTGACCGTCAATGCACAGTTCATAATATTCCTCATTGACTGCCTTTTTCCTGTCAGAGAGATAATCCATGACAATGGTAACCGGTGCTTCCGACACAACTTCCAATCCATACCATGCGGTGAGCTTCTCTTTCAACAGTTTTCCTTCATTGGCAAAATCTTCATGGAAAGTCAAAGATAGTTGTTTCTCCAACACCGTTTCTCCTCCGGTAGCAAGCACCTTCTTTACGGAAGGTATGATATCCGTCGTCCGGAACTCCGGAGTTTCCACATTCAGTAAACGAAGGTTGGTTTCGTACGTCTTCCGTGCGGCCGTCTTTTGCCATTCCGTAACAGGCAATGGAATGGTATGCAACGTCACAGGCAGCGGCTTACCTTTCAACGCCCCCGACTGACTGACCCAATAACTCCCTTCGGGTGCATGTGAATTCTTCGGCACTTCTCCGTCACACTGGAATATCACTTTCAATGAATCTCCCGGAGCCAGTGAAATAAATCCTTCTCCCGGATATATTTTAAAAAGGGTCGCATTTACTTCCTCTACCCTAACCGGTGACGAAGCATCCTGCCGGATCGAACGGGGAAACTGCGAATAATAAATCTCCCAATCCTTTCCTATAGGAGCATCCGAAACATTCTTCAATACAAAAGAATTCTCATAATATTTACCATTCCCATCGTAGCTTCCCATTTCCCAGGTTAAAGCAACCGGAGCTCTCGATTCATTTGCTGACTTACAACTGCCTGCAAGGAGCAGGATGAGCAACCATCCCGCTGCCCATAAAGAAAACTTTATATCGTTCATAAATTTAGTCTTAGTGATTAGTCATGCCATCCTTTACTTCTCAAATAATCGAGCATAAAAGCCGGACTATCTGTTTGGAGGATTCTTGCTCCCAACTTGTTTATCAGATACCCATAGCTTGCATCCGGGTCTTTCCTGGCAGCCTCATCATCATGCCCTCCTGCCAGAGAAGCCCACAAAGTGTTATACCAGATCAGGCTTTTCCCTGCCAGCCTGCGTTCCATCCGGGCAGGTACCGGACTTGATACATTCCGGTAACACAACTCAAAAGCAACCGGATGCAACTGTTCCATATAGTCCTCGACTACCTTCATCGATTTCTCCTCATCAATCGTTACGACGGGCATATAGATTACCTTATCCAGATAAGAGCCGAACTCCCGCTTCACGGTCTCCACCGGTTGAGCACCTTTCATTATCACTAAATCGGCAGTATCGGTTTTCTTCAATATAACATACACATCATCAAAAATACTGTAAGCCTTATCCAGGTTAACCATTATCTGGCCTTTGGCAGCCAGCAAAGCTTCTTCCAAAGTAGGAACCGTATGTTCCGTCAGACGGCCGTCTTTATCTTTCAACCGAAGTTGCTTTATTTCAGCCAATGTCTTATCTTTCACTTTTCCTGTACCATTGGTGGTGCGATCTACCGTATCATCATGCATCAGCACCAGCTGACCGTCTTTCGTCTTACGGATATCAATCTCTACAATGTCCACTTTCATCCGAATAGCACTATCAATAGCCGCCAGGGAGTTTTCGGGGGCAATACTCCAATTTCCACGGTGCGCCACCACCAATACTTTATCCAGGTGCGGATTCAATACATCCTTGCGGATGGCCTCCGCCCGTTGTGCAGCCAGGAAACCTGGCTGCAAACAGAAAAGTAACAAAAGCACTATAAACTTGCTTTTCTTCATATCTATCATTATTTAATCTTTCTACTCAATTTTGTTCAACGACCTATTACTTTATTGCTACAACCCGGCATCATAAGCACCAGCCTGCATCTTGTTGACATTACGGGCAACTCCTCGTTGGTCTACTCCAAAGCCGTTCTCGCCCACCCAATTGATAAATTGCTGTCCCACAGTTGCATCGAAAGATTTCACCGCATCAATCACAGCCTGCTTCGTCGCAAATTCATCAATAGTACCGGTTACCGTCCATTGGTAAACACCATCGGTCAAAGTTGCAGCGGGAAGAGTTTGGGATGAATAGTCTGTGTCTGTAGCAACAGCTCCCCAACCTGCATCCGCCGCCTGATAGACATTGTATCCTCCGGAAGTGATATTACCTGCATAAATCGTCCTGTTTCCGGCTCCTTTGGCAAATAAAGAGTTGACCACCAGGGAAGCATTCTTCCCTGCACGGAAGACACCGTTCGGATTACCTGAATTTCCAACAATGGTAGTATTGGCAAGCATAAAATAGGCATCTCCATTGACTGTGATACTATTTCCTCCGGTAGCGGTGGTACCAAGTACGGTTACATTATTCATACAGACATATCCATTTCCGGCATGAATGGCAGTTCCCCAAGCGGTCGGTGCATAATTCTCATGTAACAAGCAATTATTCATAAACAGGAAGCTGTTTGCTGCGGTGGTAGTGATGGCTCCTCCCCGCCCTGTCGCCTTGTTATTCACCATCTCTACATCATTTAGCAGGACTCTTCCCTTTGATACTTTAACGGCTGCTCCACCATCTGTTCCACCATCGCTTCCGCGATTGAAGTTCTTGATGACACAATTATTCAGTTGCAGGGTTGCATCACCTCCACCTGCCGCAACAAATACGGCACGGACACTTCCTGCATCGCTCAATCCATATTGTCCGTTGAAAGTACAACCGTCGAAAATAATATTTGTCTGATTACCCAGCACTAATAAAGAGTTGGATGTTGCTGACGCTCCACTGCCGCTATTTCTGACAAAAGCAGTCGTATATTTACGAACGTCACGCTTAGTCAAGTCCGTTCCCGTACTTGAAGGATCATATCCGCCTTCAATCGTTATTTCCACTTGCTTGCTATAACCGCTATATTCTATCTTCACGCCGGAATTTTCTTTCGCCATCTCATAAGAGCCTGCAGCTACATAAATCTTCTTGCCATCCAGTTTGACTGCATTAGCGTTGGAAATGTCGCTGTTACCATTCGTCTGTAATAAGTTGCGCAGCGCATCCACTCCCATTGCATTATCCCAATCCATACCGGTTGCGTTTCCGGCAGGCTGTTCTTTTACGTAGTAAGCCGCAAGCTGCAATTCTTCCGCATCTCCTCCCGGCAAAGTACCGCTATCCCACGGAGAAACAATGGGTTCACTAATGGTTATAATCGAACCTTCCACTTTCAGCGTGAATTCATAACACTTTGCGGGCTTCAATTCCGGGATACCGGGTAATACCAAATCTTCTCCCAAATAATTCAAGGAGACAAACGTATCGGTTGTCCCGGCTTTTCCGGGGGCTACGATGGCAGTATAAGTGCAACCGTTCTGTCCTGCCTTACCACCTTCGGGAACTGTAATGAACGGCGATATCAAAGAAGTACCCGATACCACTTCGCCATTCGTATATCCCTGATAAGAACCGATCTTTACCCCCTGCACCTTACCTTGTCCGCCTACATCTGCAAGCGTCATGATTACTTTTGCCATTTTCCGGTTCATGCCCAAACGAAGAATACGGGAACCATCGTCTGTTGCATTCTCCACAGTACACGTCATATAATCTGCTTTAGCCAGATTTTCGAGACGTTGCTGATTCGTGGGAAGCGTAAAATTAGTCGTACTGGCTCCACTTACCACTGGATAGAAAGCCGAATAAGTCACCGGCTCTGCACCCCATCTCAAATAATAGTTATCGGTCGGCACCCATTTTCCTCCGGCAAGTACATAATTCAGATACCCATCCTCACAACTTAACTGAATTTCATCACCCTCATTAAATTGTTTCTGCTGATCTCCCGCCGCACCGGGATTACTGCGGGTAAAGGCAGTATTAATAGCGGCTTCAATCTGAATAGCACCGGAATCTTCACCGTATACAGCTATATTTTTATCCGTATCACAAGCCGCCATACTCATTAGTAGATACGCAGCCAATATCAGTTTTGTAATCTTCATAGTTTATCTCCTCCTTCTTTAATTCCGGTCGATAAGTTGCCCGGTTGCCCAATTTCTGGCCACCTTAGCAGCCAGTCGGACTGTTGTGTTTACATTGAGAGTTAAGGTATGTTCCACGCCCTTCTCCAGTTCAATGGCCTCTTTTGCAGTCCAGATATACAGTTTCCCGTCATAGCTGAAATTGACAGAGAAACCCTCTGCTATTTTTTGCGGAGGCAGGATACATTCGCAGGATTCCGTCCCTTTATAGGGAGCCACAGTTGCCACTACCGCATCCGCAGCAGGAACAACTACCGGAGCCGCTGCCGACAAATCACAAGTGGCATTGACAACAGCCCCATTGATGGCCATATCTCCTAACTTACTCATGGAAGCATCCGTCGTACCATTGACCGTGATTTTTATAATCAGCTTGCTCATGGCATGATTCAAAGAGATTTTCAGTTTCCCATCCGCCGTCAAATCCTGCTCCGGGTCAACTGTTGCTTTCATCAACAGGAAATCGGAGGATTTCACATTTTCTTCGGTAGACTGGTTGGTTAACGCATTGACCGTCAACGAAGCATCCGGAGTAGCTTCACTCATAAATGGCGCATACGCTATCATCGTCACAGGTGTTCTTTCTGCATCCCAAAGCATCTGTTGACCGTCGGATGTACTCCAGGAACTGCCGGAACCAATCATTTGTTTATGATAGTTATAAGCAGCATTTTCGCTGTTACGGATCATTAATCCGAAACGTTCCAGATTCATGGCGTCATACCCTGCACGTGACAGAGGTTCATTCACTTCGGTAATGACGCGGATGACATGATCTTCGGGGAAACTGCCCATTGATAGTAACTCATCCTCGTTGTTTGAGCATCCGGCTAGTCCGATACCCAAAGCTATCATATAAAATATCTTCTTCATGTTACAGTCGTTTTAGAATTTAATTTGTCAGAACCGCATCATAAGCACCGGCTTGCATCTTGTTCGCATTACGAGTCACTTCGCGTTGGTCTATACCGAAAGCATCTTCACCGACCCATTCCACAAACACTTCTCCCAAATTAGCAATAGGCGAAGCCACCGGATTAAAACTTTTCGCAACTTCTATCACCGCCTGTTTGGTAGCATATCCTTTTACCGAACCAATCTGATTAAGATCCCACACATACACTCCCTTTTCATCCAGCGTACCATTCACCGGATTGGGATAAGCCGTATCGGACGCACTCATCGTTATTCCCGTCACGCGCTGATACACATTATATCCCTTCGAAAAGGCTTCAAAATTGCTGCCGTTCAGATTAAAGCTCGGAGCCGAAGGATTTTCAGAGAGCAATAGGTTATTAATAAACTTCGTATCACCGCCGACACCTGTCTCACAACGTACTGCTCCATGACTATCGCTCGTATTTCCAATGATTGTATTATTGGTCAGCAGGATACTTCCTCCTCCGTTCAAAGCGGCACCTGTCCCCATATTATCTATCAACGTGGTATTGTTAATACAGATATGTCCTTCCGACATCTGAATACCATTTCCCCACGAACCGTTATGAGAATTACCTTTCAGCAGACAACCATTCATAAACACCACCGCTGTCTTGCTATTACAACGAACAGCTCCTCCACGACCGACAGCCGTGTTATCCAGCAAGTTCACATTATTCAGCCGTACCTGTCCCGACAAGACAAAGACTGCCGGACCACCCTGCTTGGCAGAAGTCGTTACTCCTGATGTACAATCTCTAATCACGCAGTCGGTCAACTCGATGGAAGTATCACCGGCACCGCCGCTCACATAAATTCCACTACCACATTCGGTTGTACTGGCATCCGCTTCAGAAACATATCCATATTGGAAAGTAACTCCCTCAATGGTAATATGCCCTTTCTTCACCAATAACAAACCACAATCACCGGCATCCGCCTGTTTATTTCCGTTCACATCGCCGCTGATAACAGTCACATATGTATCTATATCACGTGCCGAAACATCGGTCCCTTCGCTAAACTGACTATATCCGCCCTTAATCGCCTTTACATTCTTACGAACGATTACACCAAGTCCACTTTCTTCGGACATGACATATTTCCCCTGACTCATGTAAATCGTACTCTTGGACAGATCGACAGAACCGCTCAACAGCTTACGGAAACCAGCCACATCCAACGCCTGTTCCCAGGAACTACCATCCATCTCACCTTCACCGAATTGAGTCACAAAGTAACTCTCCAGCCCTTTCTGCATAATCACTTCTTCGTCCAGATCATCGTCGTAGTCGGTCATCAGCGGCGGGTCTATCATCTCATAGTCTTCCTGGCATCCCTGTGCCAACAGGAGAATGAAAGCCAGCATACATAGCTTCGATATTATGAATAAACTATTTTTCATTTTCTTTCTTTTTTAACTTGTACATTAGATAAGAATAATCGCAAATTCACCGATTTCACCGGGCAATATCCGGATAACCGGGATTCTGTTTCAGGTATTCATTCTGTTCCAGTTGTGTCTGCGACAAGGGGAACAGCTCATAATGATTGTCCGCATCCCGTGGTTTGTCCCACCATGCTTCCTGATACCTGCCGAAACGAATCAAGTCTGTACGACGACGGCTTTCCGCCAGAAATTCCCGTCCCCACTCATCCAGCATTTCTTTCCGATCGAGTACCACGTTGCCTTCCGGCTGGTAAGCGATATTTGCTGTAAAGTTTTCGTAGTTACGCTTACGCACGCTGTTCAACAATTTACCAGCCTCACCCGCCTGTCCGAGACGGAGAAGAGCTTCAGCTTGAGAATAAATAATCTCTGCCAAACGAATCTCTGTATAGTCGGACTCAATATAATAACCTCCGGTAAACGGATAGAAAGGATACTTCACACAGTAAAGTCCGGAGTTGAAGTCACCATTACCCAATTTAGATTCCTTATAAGCCGGATTGGAGATATAGCCTGACTCTGCATTCCCTTCGAATCGTCCGACCTGGTCACGCAAATAAATCACATATTGATTGTCCGGATTCTTAGCATATCCTCCGCTGACAGCGGAGTTGGCAATCTTACCTTCGAGAAAGAACATACCTTCACGGGTATTGTTACCAGTGTTTACATATTGCTTATAACGTATGTCTCCCTGATACTTAGCAAACTTCCGGGTAACCATTCCCAATCCATAGTCGAACAGTTCTCGTGGCTGCTGATTGTCATAGCTCGGTGAAAGCGCGTATTTCGGATTCCGTTCGCCATTTCCCTCTATTTTCAGATAATACGCACTACCATAAGGCAAACCACGTCCGTAAACCGTTCTTCTGTCATTTTGCAGATGCCAGCTGGTCAGCCCGTAAGAACCGGGAAAACCGAAGATCACCTCATTGCACATTTCATTGTTCCAGTCGAAAGGTTCATACCAGTTATCCGCAATCGCATAATATCCGAACTCTCCTCCCGTGATACGTTTACACATATCGATACATTCCTGCCATTTCGCCTGACCGATCCATACCTCCGCATTCAGATAGAGACGCACCAATAAGGATGCCGCAGCAGCTTTCGTAAACTGTCCCTGTTGGCTACCGTTTCCGGATTGTCCACTCTTGGAGGGCAAAGCTGCCAGACAGTAGTCTTTCAATTCACTCTCGATGAAATCGAACATTACTTGCGGAGAGACTTGTTTCCGGTTTTCCGGCAATTCGTTCACAGCCTGGTCTGATGTAGTAGTCAGAATACAGTTGCGATGGGTATTCAACAGACGGAGATAGCCCCAGGCACGCATACAGCGCAACTGCGCTTTAAAACTTTCAAATTCACTGTCACTCAAACCAAAATTGGACGGATTCAATTGGTTCAAGTCATCCAATACCATATTGCATTGGCCGATACCTACATAAAAGTTTTCCCATTCGCTCAACCAGTCGCCTTGATTGATATCATCATATTGATGACGGTGATACATTTCCCACAAACCTCCATCGTACCACCAAGTGCCACGAGTGGGAGTAATCAACTGATCTGCCGGAAGTTCCTCGTTCTCATGGCGTATCCAGATACAGCAATACATGTGCTCAAAGGGACGGAAAACAGCGTTGATAACATCCTGTTTCGTGTTATAATAGTTTTTGGACATCACCTGGTCATACACCGTTTCCGACAGATCCGTACAAGACGGTAAGCCTAACACTGTGCCCGCCATCATACTCAATCCTATGATATATTTTGTTATTTTCATAATGGTTCTTTTTTTAAAAACTAACTTGTAAACCTAAAATAAACTGGAAGGCAGACGGATAATAGTTGTATCCTCCTCCGAAAGTACCCGGTGTCAGTCCATTCACTTCGTATGTAGAAGGATCTACACCTGTGAACTTCGTGAATGTATAAAGATTGTTGGCCGTACCGAACAAACGTATCTTCTCAATATACTTCTTATTCAGGTTCATGGTATATCCTAAAGTGATGTTGTCTATCTTCAGGTAATCACCCGATTCAATGAAATAGTCGGTAATCACATTCTTACCCGTCGTGATATGCGAATTCTTCGAATAGGCAGTCGTTAGCTGGTTGGTACTCATACTCTGCAAGCCGAAATAAAAGTCGTGCACATTGAATATATCAAACCCGGCAGCACCGCGGAGGGCAACAGTCAAGTCGAAGTTCTTGTAAGTGAAGTTATGCGTCATAGAACCGGTGAATTTCGGCAAACCGTTTCCGGTCACCGCCTTGTCTTCTTCCGTACCCTGCGCTACAGGAATCACATTTCCTTTCTTGTCATAAATCAGCCAGTCACCCTTTTTATCGACTCCTGCATAACGGTAGGTGAAGTAGTTACCGATACGTTCTCCCTCTTCAATCCGTTGCAAATATCCCGGATTGTTAGGATTCGCCATGTTACAGGTGGAGTAATATTTCTGCCCTTTGTATACATCATTAGAGAAGCTGACAAACTTATTGTTATTAGTGGCTCCCACTAAAGTAAAACTATAAGTGAAATCCTTTGTCCGGACAGCATTTACAGTTATATCAAGCTCGAAACCGGTATTGCGCAATGTACCCACATTGGCATAGATGGTAGAGAACAAATTGGGCGGAACCGATACGGAATAGCTACCGAGCAAATCGCTTTGTTTACGGTGGAAATAGTTAAATGAACCGGTCACTTTGTGTTTGAAGAGCGAGAAGTCCAAACCGATATTCTGATTGTGTCCCTTCTCCCAACGAAGTTCCGAATTGACATTCTTACTCGGTCCCCATACATGGAAGTTGTTGCCGCCATACTGATACCAGCCATAAGCTTTATAAGTAGCCAAAGACTGGTAATTACCTATTTCCTGATTACCTGTCACCCCATAGTCATAACGTATCTTCAAATCGTCAATCCATGAGAGTCCTTTCATAAACTTCTCATCCGAGATACGCCAGCCGACAGATACAGCCGGAAAATTACCCCATTTATGATTCTCACCGAAACGGGAGGAACCTTCGTGACGTAAAGAGAAAGTGAACAAATAGCGCTCTTTCCAATCATAATTGACACGTCCGAAGAAGCTGATTAATTTATGGTCATTTTTATAAGAACTCATCATGGTTTTTCCTTCTTTGGCTGCTTCCAGACCGGAACCCAGATTATTATACGTCAATCCGTCGGAAGAGAAGTCCCAGTTTTCGGCTCCCATACCCGAACTTACCCCATAATTATAGCTATACCCCACCATTGCACGGATTTGATGATCCTTGATGCGTGTAGAGAAGTTGGTCACCCATTCAAGATTGTTGTTGGTGTTTTTATCAAAGTCACGGCTCGCTTTTCCGGCAACCCCCGAATTGACATTAGGACCATAGGTAGACGGGATGAACCATCCATTGAACTTATCTACCTGATACTGTGAAACAGTAACCTGTGATTTCAAGACCATGTTCGGATTATTAGGATTGAACAACGGCAGCAAATTAACGGCAGCAGTAGCATTCCATTCCAGCAATTTAATCTCTGTGCCATTCTCTTCCTCATTCAATTGTTCGACAATATTCGAGCTGTCACCTCCGGACGGAAAACGATAGTATCCGTTAGCTGATTCAGGATCATAAACCGGCATTGTCGGATTATTCTTGATGACACTGCCATAGACACTGGCTGACTTGTTCCGGTCGATGACACGGGGAGTCATGTTAGCCGCAAAGGTAAACAGGCCGTCTTTCGTTGTGTGGCTGATGGTAGCACGCGCACCATATTCCCTACGGTCGGAACGCAAGTCAATTCCCTGCGCTTTACGATAATCGGCTGTTACACGATAATTGGTTCTCGCATTACCTCCGGAAAAGGTCAACGTGTGCATGTGTGTCACTCCCAAACGGGTAACGGCATCAAACCAGTCCGTACTTGCTCCCATATCGGAAAGTGGATTGGAAACCGTGCGGTAAGCACGATATTCTTCCGCATTCATAATGTCCAGCTCTTTCTTTGCTTTATTGAAGGTGACGGCAGCACTATAAGTAGTATGCACTTCCCCGTCACGGGTTCCTTTTTTCAGATTCACAAGGATTACACCATTGCTACCGCGTGTACCATAAATAGCGGAAGCGGCACCGTCTTTCAACACATCGATCGATTCAATATCGGCAGGATTGATATTTGTCATATCCCCTCCCGGCACTCCGTCTACAACAATCAACGGACCTAGCCCGGCATTACGCGAAGATATACCACGAATCTGGATACTTCCCGTACTGTTCGGATCGGCCAAAGCCGTATTGGAAACAGACACACTGGATACTTTTCCCTGCAACAGCATGGAAGCATCGAGACTGGAGATTTGATTCAGGTCTTTCGCACCGACATGCGAAATAGCCGAGGTCATTTCTTTCCGTTTCATCGTACCATAACCCACCACTACCACTTCATTCAAAGCAGTGGATTCTTCTTTCAACACGATTTTCAGTAATTGCCGGTCTTTGACAGCCACTTCTTGTGTTTCATAACCGATATAAGAGACTTTTAAATGTCCGTTCTGCGGGGTATTCACCTGGAATTTACCATCGATATTGGTAATGGTACCTTGTTTTGTCTCTATAACTACCACCGAAGCTCCGATGACAGGTTCACCCTTTTCATCGACCACCGTACCGGATATCTTGCGTTCCTGCTGCACTTCTAAAGAAGCTCCTCTTGCCTGGATGCCGGAAAACAGCATCAGCAATATACCTAACAGACAGGTACACGTTTTGAAATGAATATTTCTCATAAATAGATGATTTTTATATTAGATGATAAAGTTAACGAAGCCCTCTTGCCTGTAAGGCCGGAATCAACAAGTCCGGTAAATCGGTCTGTATCATACATACCATCGGATAGATTTGCAAGAGTTCATCCAGATAGCCCTCGTTCAGTGTCCATTCTGATACGTTACTGCCACTTGCCGGAAGCATATTTACCGTAGCCAACATTCCGTCATTGATTGAACTTCCCAAAGGAGTACTTTTCCCGTTTGTCAGGTAGCTGTATTGCACAAAGTAATTGCCCGGTAGCCCCATCATCGGTTTATGACTTCCTGTCCATGTATATACATGCGCTTTAGGAGTAATGCCCAATACTTCTTCCGCTTTCTGCGCACTGTTACAGTAGAAGAATACCGATTCCATCATATCCAGTTTCATTACAATATCCACCACTTGCTGCGAGGTCGCCGTGCGCGGAGAGTAGTCAAGATTGTAATAGATTCTACCTCGGCCTGCTTTCAGAAACTCTTCCAGAGTAGGCATTTTTTCATCAGTCACCCGGCCATTCCGGTCTTTCAGGTTGTACTTCTGTAATTCCGCATAGGTCATTTTCGTGATGTCGCCTGTGCCATTCGTAGTGGCATTGATGGTCTGGTCATGGCATACCACTACCACTCCGTCGCTTGTCACGTGAGTATCACACTCGATCACTTCAGCGCCCGAATCAATGGCATCTTCTACGGAAGAGACTGAATTTTCGGGAACAGTCCTGTCCGACGTGTGCGCACGGTGCGTCATGACCCACACTTTTTTGTTGTCCGGCTCTCTGAATTGCTTCATTGCCTCCGTCAACGCCAACAGATTATAGATGCGGATTCTCTTCTGCACCTCATACTGACCTGCCGTAACATGCAGTGTGTAGTCACCACTTTGGGTATAGGCATAAGTGATGGGATTAGCAGCCTTTCCCTCCTTGACCGTCCCGTCACCAAAATCGACAGTAATATCGGTATTTCCATCAATGTTGTTGAATTTGACCTCCACCACTTCTTTCAGCAGGGCACGGGTACTTACTTGCAGGTAAGGATTCTTTTTCACAGGATCATCGTCAGAGCAAGCGTTGCAAACTATTCCCAATAGAATAGCCCAACAGCATAACCAGCTTATCGGCTGGCGTTTTGTTCTTCTTCCTTTTTCCGGAACAAAAAAATGCAGTAATTCATTTTTCATTTGTATTTCTATAAAGGTTAATAAAAAAGGAACTCCCGAAGGCGGAACCTGTTCGTTCCGTTCGGTTATGACAAAAATAGAGGGAAATGCCCCGATAAAAAATAGCAAAGGGAATATAAGTGGAAATCTACAATTCTCTCAAAGAAATAACCACCTGATTATTAATATTTTATTTCTAAACAAGCTCACATTAAAAGGTAGATTGGGCACAGATTTTATTAACGGATTTTTGCCACCAAATCTTCAAAATCGTCTCGTGAAACACGTGCTTTTGTTTTTACTCTCGAACGATAATTATAGATTGTATTCACCGAATAATGCAGAAGTTCCGCAATCTGCGAACTGTCTTTTATTCCCAACCGTATCAAAGCAAAAATACGCAGTTCGGTATTCAGTAATTCATCCGGTTTCAAAACGATTTGTTCGTCAGGTAATAATAAGGCATTGAGAGATTCCACAAAATTAGGAAAGAGATGCAGGAAAGCGGAATCAAAGTTCGCATATAATTCTTGCACCTCAACGGTTACAATGTCATTGCTAAGGTGTGTCATTTTGAGCAATTCTGCCACTTGTCCGCGTTGCAGTTTCTTGTTTACCAGCTTTCTGTACGCTTGCAAACGGTCTACATATACAGAGCACAGTTTGAAGAAACGGGCAATATAGGCTTCTTTAATAAGATTGGACTCGGAAAGTTCCAGATTGGTGGAACGAAGATGACGGTTCACTTCTTCGAGTTCTTCATTTAACGAGAAGAGCCGTTCGTTTACTTCCTGCAATCCTTTTTTGGCGATGGAAAGGGCTTTCATCTGTCGGTAGATATAGATTAATGCAATCACCAACAGTAATGCCAACAAGGCTACGCACACAATATAGATCAGTAATTCCCGGTTTTGTTGCTTGATAATATCCTGATAATTCCCGTTTATCATAGAAAGCGGGGTGATATTCATCCAGCTCCGCAACCGCGTTTTATAGAATTGTGATATTTCCCATGAGAAATTGATATAGTCATAGGCACGTTTCAAATCTCCTTTACTATTCAGTTCCTGTGCCAATACCATCAAAGAAGATTGCTCCTTAATGGCGGAACGAACATCTGATATGGCTGAAAGTACCAGATAATACAAATGCTCGTCTTTCTTGCCCATGCTCTCAAAAAGACGGAAACGCTGATAGGCTACCAGTGCATATTGAGGTGTTCCGAAAGAAGATTCTGCGAGCCGGCGGTCACTGAATTCAAGAGCCTCATCGTATTTTCCGGCTTCTCTTAGTTGAGTCTCACGCAACCACAGGTATGTAGCCGAGGACGGATCTAAAGTGATCTGCATGGAATCACGGTATGCATGGCTCAATTTCACATAGCGGGAAGCAAACATCTTATATCGGGGTTGTGCCGCTCCTGCTTCGAAATATACATGCTCGTAACAAGTATAGTAATGTCCCAAAAGAGACGATGGCAATGTCTGACGATCAATCGAGTTAAGTATATCCGCTGCTTCCATATACATTCCGATGGAGGATAACAGATAGGATAGCTCCAATTGAATTTTAAGTTCCCGCTCTTTGTCATTCAACTGGCGTGCCAACAGCATATTTTCATTCAGATAGTGGAGTGCAGAATCGGAACTGTATGCTTTATATTCAAGATAAATATCGTTATTCAGATTATAGCGTTCGACAGAAAAGGGAGGTGTCTTTCGTGCTTCTTTTTTCAGTTCATGGAGTTTATTCTCTTTAATTTGCACATAAGTATCGGCTTCCTTAATCGTTTTATCAAGCACATTTAACAATGAGTCCAAGCTTTCACCAGCTAAAGCTGAATGGCAGGAAAAGAAGAGCAAAAAGCAGAGTAGACAGTTCTTTTTCATTGGGCGGATAGACTTTAGTGAGTATGAGATGATAGAGATTAACCGGACAAATGTATAGAAAATCTTCGTAACCTAACTATAAATGGCTCATAAATTAAAGGAACAAGTAATCTATTATAAAGAAAAAACAGGAGCCAAACAGAGTATATGTTACATTATCATTAATAAAAATGAGTCTTACTCTATCAGACAAATCCATTCCCGGATACATACCTGATGAAAATAAATACCATATTACCAACCGAAGCTCTTACCAATAAAAGTATTATCTTTGTTGCATGAAAAAGTTAGTCATTGTAGGATGTGGACGACTTGCAGAAATCGTTGCGGATGCAGTTGTCAAAGGCTCATTACCAGATTATGATCTGGTAGGTGTCTATTCGCGTACGGCATCAAAAGCAGCGCACATCGTAAATAAAATGCAGCAACATGGCAAACCTTGCATTGCTTGTGCCAAATTGGAAGAGTTATTGGCATTAAAACCAGATTATCTGGTAGAATCGGCCTCTCCTGCCGCTATGCGGGAATTGGCTTTG
>QWCB01003994.1_pt1 | contig 26685 bp, 21 predicted proteins | sample 1972511 | NCBI WGS metagenome assembly QWCB01 (sample SAMN09866719, study PRJNA288562) | Human gut metagenome isolate term5_stool, whole genome shotgun sequencing... | isolation source: gut | host: Homo sapiens | place: USA: California | reverse complement strand
TGGCGAGATCGCTGGACTCAAGGTGCGTCGTATCGTCAACGAGCCTACGGCTGCTTCGCTAGCTTACGGCCTTGACAAGAAGGGCTCCGATATGAAGATTGCTGTCTTCGACCTCGGTGGTGGTACGTTCGATATCTCTATCCTAGAGCTAGGTGATGGCGTCTTTGAGGTGAAGTCAACTAATGGTGATACGCACCTAGGTGGTGACGACTTTGACCATGTGATCATTGACTGGCTCGCTGAGGAGTTTATGAAGGACGAGGGTGTCGATCCACGCAAGGACAATATGGCACTGCAGCGTCTCAAGGAGGCTGCAGAGCGTGCTAAGATAGAGCTCTCTAGCTCAACCTCAACGGAGATCAACCTGCCTTACTTGATCCCTGTAGATGGTATCGCTAAGCACCTCGTTCGTACGCTGACACGTGCTAAGTTTGAGCAGCTAGCTGACAAGCTGATCCACGCTTGCGTAGCTCCCTGTGAGCAAGCGCTCAAGGATGCAGGTCTTACAGCGAGCGACATCAATGAGGTGATCCTCGTAGGTGGCTCGACACGTATCCCCGCTATCCAGGATATCGTCAAGAAGATCTTTAACCAAGAGCCTTCTAAGGGTGTGAACCCCGATGAGGTGGTCGCTTGCGGTGCTGCTATCCAGGGTGCTGTCCTAACGGGCGAAGTAAAGGATGTCCTACTTCTCGATGTGACTCCTCTGTCACTCGGTCTGGAGACGATGGGTGGCGTGATGACTCGTCTGATCGATGCGAATACGACCATTCCAACGAAGAAGAGTCAGATCTTCACAACAGCTGTGGACAACCAACCTTCAGTAGAGATTCACGTTCTACAGGGTGAGCGTTCGCTAGCTAAGGATAATAAGAGTATCGGTCGCTTTAACCTAGATGGTATCGCACCGGCACCTCGTCAGACGCCTCAGATCGAGGTTACCTTTGACATTGATGCGAATGGTATCCTCAACGTCACGGCTGTCGACAAGGCTACGGGTAAGCAGCAGAACATCCGCATCGAGGCTTCGAGCGGTTTGAGCGATGACGAGATCAAGCGTATGAAGCAGGAGGCTGAGGCAAACGCTAAGGCTGACGAGGAGGCTAAGAATCGTATCGACAAGCTCAACCAGGCAGACAGCATGATCTTCTCTACGGAGAAGCAGCTCAAGGAGCTAGGCGACAAGATCCCTGCCGACAAGAAGGCTCCTATCGAGGCGGCTCTAGAGAACCTGCGCAAGGCACACAAGGCGGAGGACATCCCTGCTATCGACAAGGCTATGGAGGAGCTGAACACAGCCTTCCACGCCGCTACCGAGCAGATGTACAATCAGGCTAATGCACAGCAGCAGGCTGGCCCTCAGCCAGGCGTTAACGCACAGCCTAATGACAATGCCTCCGCAAAGGGCAACGACTCTGGCGATGTAGCTGACGCAGACTTTGAGGAGATCAAGTAACCTCCGATAGAGGTCATATATAAAAGTAGTAGCGGGTGGGTCAACGATGGTTGACTCACCCGCTATTGCATTAGAGGTTAGATGTTAGAGACAGGTAACTCGCTGTAGGATCGTACTTTGACGTGTAACGACATGTAGGGACGCTCGGTCTGAGCGTCCGTTGTATCAAAGCTTACAGCATTGTGGTTCTAACGGGGACGGACGCACGACCGTGCGTCCCTACAACGGGCTACTCGTTCCGTTATTCCTCAACGAATTAGAAGCGGACGATGAGCGAAGCGTCGTATTGGCGTCCCGTCAGGTAGTTGGGCACGGCGTACTGATTGCGGTAAGCATCCGAGAGCCAGTAGTAAGAGCCGATGTTGGTCATGTCAAATAGGTTGAAGATATTCACCCCGATCGAGACCTTGCTGAGCGCTTGTAGCCAGCGCCACTTACCTGGCTGGGACTCCTCACGATCCCAGAGCGTGTACTGCATACCGATGTCGACACGCTTGTAGGGGGTGCCACGGAAGAGCGGGCGACCAAAGCCCTCGGCAGCGTTAAGCTGAGGGAGTCCTCCCGTCAGCACGCCTCGCAAGCTGAGCGTGATACGCTTGTAGCCGGGGAAGTAGTCCTGGAAGAAGAGCGACAGGTTGTAGTCTGGCACGTGTGGTAGTGGCATCTCGCCATATCCCTCGATGGTCTGCCGGCCACGCATCAGCGAGGCGGTAAACCACGAGTCTACGTCTGGGACAAACTCCCCAAAGAGCTTGACATCTAGCCCCACGATGTAGCCGGTGCCGAGGTTTTGACCTAGGTAGCGCTGCTTGACATTGTCCACGTAGTAGGGATTGATGCGAAAGAGATGCTTGTAGTAACCCTCGGCGGTGAGGCGAAACTTGCGATCCGCCACGAGGAAGTTGTAGTCCACACCGACCAAGGCTTGAGCCGACCCTTGCGAGCGCACCTGATCGTTGAGCAGTACCGACTGATTGCCCATAGCGTCAGCCTCGATGATGCGGATCTCCTTGTAGAAGGGGCTCTGGTAGTAAAGTCCTCCAGCAGCTCTCACCAAGAGATCGGATAGCTCCTTCGGTCGCCACGAAGCAACCAGACGAGGCGAGAAGTCTGCCTTCTTATTGAACGACCAGAAGCTTCCCCGCACGCCAGCCGTCAGGTGATAGCTCCCTGAGGGCGTCTGCCACTGCATCTCATCTTGCAGGTAGAGTGAGGCACGGGCCGAGCGCAGCGAGACGTTGGAGTAGAGATTGCTTTGCATCTTGATCAGCTCGGGATCACGCGGCAGGTTGTAGCCAGCCGAGTCAAGCTTGACCCACTCGGAGATGTAGTCAGCTATCTGCTCGCCTCGTAGCTCCGCACCCCACATGAGGCGATGCGTCTCGCTGAGACGCTGGTTGCCACTATAGGCGAGCGCTGCGACCGAGTAGCGGAGCAGATTGCGGGCATGCTCATGATTGACTCCCGTGGCGAGAAGTTCTTGCTCCTCGCCTCCAGTCGTCGGGTCAGCCTCCTTTTGCAGATAGTAAGCGCCCGTTATGTCATAGCTCTCCCGCTCGTCGCTGTTGTACAGGCTCAGGTCTAGCCTGTGCGCTCCTCGACTGCTGGGGCGCCAGTGTAGCGTCAAGGCTCCAAAGAGGGTAGAGAAGCGATCTCGCTCCTGCCCGTCGAAGTAGACGGTAAAGTGCTTCGCGTTTTGCAGAGAGCCAACAGTTGTCTCACGCTGCTGCGGACGAAAGCGGTACTGCGTCCAGGAGTAGTAGCCGATGCCCTCGATGCGCCAGCGATCATTAAAGGTATAGGTCAGATAGGTCTGCGCATCCGCATAGAAGGGGTTGTACTCCCCGCGAGTCTCCATCTTAGAGAGCATCTGCTGCGTGGTACGCGTTCGAATGCCTGTGACATGGGTAAAGCGCCCATGCTTGCCCCCCACGTAGAGACTATTATTCATCAACCCAAGAGAGACAGCGCCCTCCAGCTTCGTGGGGCGCTTGTACTGTATGTCTAGGACCGAGGAGAGTCGGTCGCCATAGTGCGCATCGAAGGCTCCAGCCGAAAAGTAAACCCGCTCCACCAGATCGGTATTGACAAAGCTCAAACCCTCTTGCTCTGCAGAGCGCACCAGTAACGGGCGGTACACCTCGATACCGTTGACGTAGACGAGGTTCTCGTCGAAGCTTCCTCCACGCACATTGTACTGGGTGCTCAGCTCGTTGTGCTGTGTGACCCCTGCATAGGTCGCCACCATCGACTCGATGCTGCGTGTCGGCGAAGCCTCCATGGCGAGCGTCTGAGTCGTGATCCGCTCCATACTGGGGGGACGCGCCTCGCCTCGTACCGTCACGGTACTCAAGGCGGTGGCACTCTCTCCCAGCATCGGGTTAAAGTGCATATCTCGTGAGATCCCCTGTGGGTACACTTGGCGCACCGTCTGATAACCGATAGAGCTGTAGGTGACTACCACGCTGTCGGTCGTCGGGGATAGCTCCAAGCGGTAAGCGCCCGTCAGATCGCTCCAAGTGCCGATGGTCGTACCCTCGACACGCACCGAGGCAAACTCAATCGGCTCACGGTCACGATCTAAGACGTAACCCGTGAGCGCCACACGGTGAGGCGTCGCGATTGCCGTCGTGTCGGTCGTCTGACCGTGAAGAGCCAGTGCGCTACCCTGCAGTAGTAGGCAAAGCAGTAGGACGATGTAGTGAAGTGATCTCATCGCTTACAAAGGTAGACAAAAACAGCGGGTTGCACGTCTCATCACTATACGTCAGGTGTGTCCTCTGCATCAAATCGATACGAGTAACCCTTTGTAGGAACGCACGGCTCGTGCGTCCGTTGCGTCCCTACAAAGGGCTATTTATTTATAGGTGTGAGACGAAGCTCGGCTTACTTGACAGGTCGCAAAGCGCGCATCGCGTTGAGCACGGCGAGGACGGTCACGCCTACATCAGCGAAGACCGCCATCCACATGGAGGCTACACCAAGCAACGCAAGGAGTAGTACCAATATCTTAATACCTATGGCAAACCAAGCATTCTGGAGTGCGATGCTGACCGTGCGACGTGCGATGCGTATGGCGGTAGCGATCTTGAGCGGGTTGTCGTCCATGATGACCACGTCGGCCGCCTCTATGGCAGCGTCAGAGCCTAGTCCACCCATAGCGATACCCACATCGGCACGCGCTAGGACAGGCGCATCGTTGATACCATCGCCTACGAAGAGGACGGTGCCGTGAGCCGGCTGCTCGAGGATCGTCACGAGGCGTGTCAGCTTGTCCGCAGGAAGCAGATCCGCATAGTACTCGGTGATGCCCACCTGCTGTGCCACCTCACGAGCTGCATCCTCGTGGTCTCCCGTGAGCATAACTAGCTGGCGGATGCCTAGGCGGCTCAGCTCTTCGATTGTTTGTTTAGACTCCTCCTTTATGGTGTCCGAGACGACAATATGTCCCGCATAGGTGCCGTCGATGGCGGCGTGTACGATGGTGCCCGCATGGTCGCACGGTTGCCACTGAGCCCCGATAGACTCCATGAGCGCTACGTTGCCCACGTGAACTTCAGAGCCGTTGACACGCGCCTTGACCCCTCGCCCGGCAAGCTCCTCGACCTCCTCGATAGAGCAGTCGTCCTGTTCGTTGGGGTAAGCGTTACGCAGCGAGGCAGCGATCGGGTGTGTGGAGTGACGCTCCACGTGAGCCACCATGTGCAGCAGGTGGTTCGCCTCGCAGTCGGTTGGGTGCACCGCATTGGCGGTAAAAGTGCCTTTCGTCAGGGTGCCTGTTTTGTCAAAAAGGACGGCACGCGCCTTCGCCAAAGCGTCCATGTAGTTGGCCCCCTTGACCAAAATACCAGCCCGTGAAGCGCCTCCGATGCCCGCAAAGAAGGAGAGCGGTATGGAGATGACCAGAGCGCAGGGGCAGGAGATGACTAGGAAGGTCAGCGCTCGGTAAAGCCAGGTGGCGAAGTGGTCGGCGAAGCTGCCCGTCAGAAGTGGCGGTATGAAGGCAAGCAGGAGTGCCACGATCACCACAACGGGGGTGTAGACACGGGCGAAGCGACGTATGAAAGTCTCGCTCCGTGACTTATGATCGGTGGCGTGCTCGACCATCTCGATAATCTTCGAGGCGGTGGAGTCGCCCGCTGTCTTGGCGACACGGACGGTGAGTAGACCCGAGAGGTTGACACAGCCAGACATGACCTCGTCCTCGACAGTGACGCTACGGGGTACGCTCTCGCCCGTGAGTGCCACCGTATTAAGTGCTGAGGAACCCTCCATGATGAAGCCATCGAGCGGAACCCTTTCGCCAGGCTTGATGATGATCGTCTCACCCACGGCTACCTCCTCTGGGGCGACCGTCTGCTCGACTCCGTCACGTAGCACGTTTGCCGTGTCGGGACGTATCTCGAGGAGATGGGAGACGGCACGACGGCTCTTGCCCTCGGCGTATCCCTCGAAGAGCTCGCCCAGCTGGAAGAAGAGCATCACAAAGACCGCCTCGGGGAACTGCGCCTCGGCTCCTGGCAAGAAGCCTATGCAGAGCGCTCCGACGGTAGCGATGCTCATGAGGAAGTGCTCGTCAAAGAGTTCGCCATGCGCCACCCCCTCGACCGCCTCGCCGAGCACGTCGTACCCTATAATAAGGTATGGCACGAGGTAGACCAAGAGGAGCTGCCACATCGGGAGTGCGCAGGTGCGCTCCACGATATAAGCCCCGATGAGTAGCAGGGCTGTGAGTATGATACGTATTAGTTTCTTCTTCATAAGATATAGATGTACTGTTACGGAGGCAAAGGTAGAGCTATCTGCGTGCAACTCCGTTGCAAAAGTGCCGCACCCCGCCCCTCCTAATCTCTAATCCCCCTTTCTTGCTCAATTCGAAATAAAGGTATAACTTTGCACAAAAGGTTGCGACTTAGGGGCCGACTGCCACACGGTCGAACGTAAACCGTCGGGTGTGTCCGTTCCCGAATAGCCGTGACGTGTAACGATTTGTAGGGACGCTCGGTCGAGCGTCCGTTGTCGAACGACAGTTACAGCATCGTCTCGGCTGGTTTGGGGACGGACGCCCTCCCACTAGACACTAGCCGTGCGTCCCTACACAGTCGTTACTCGTGAGATCTGTCGACTCCAAAACTACCCACTAACTTCTAACCTCTAATCTCTAACCTCTAATTTCTAACTACGCTATGAGCAAGCAACTACGCATCTGGTTCTTCGTCCTCCTCGGCACGCTGCTGGCGAGCAGCCCCCTCCTCGCCGAAGGAGTCATCACCATGACCACCTCCAAGGCCGTCGGAGAAACAATCAAATTCAAGATCAAGGCAAAAGGTGACGTCACCATTGAAGGCGTCAAAGAACTTCCTCAGTTAGGAGGATCTCAAATAAACTATACACTCACTAGCCAAACAATCACCATCCGAGGTGAGGTGACAGAGTTTGACTGCGAGGAAAATAACCTGACCAGCTTGAATCTGTCTGGCTGTACCGCCTTGACAGAGCTTGGTTGTTCCTTCAATCTACCGAACAGTTTGGATCTATCAGGTTGCACCGCCTTGACAAAGCTTACCTGCTTCTTCAGTCAGTTGAGCAGCTTGAATGTATTAGGCTGCACCGCCTTGACAGAGCTTAACTGCTCCAGAACTCAGTTGACCAGCTTAGACGTTTCTGGTTGTACCGCTTTGACAGAGCTTTCCTGCTCCAGAAGTTGGTTGACCAGTTTGAACGTTTCTGGCTGTACCGCCTTGACAAAACTTTATTGCGACGTCAATCAACTGACCAACTTGAGCGTTTCTGGCTGTACCGCTTTGACACTGCTTAAGTGTGATAACAATAAACTAACCATCTTGGACGTATCTGGCTGTACCGCCTTGAAACATCTTCGGTGTAACGACAATCAGCTGACTAGTTGGGACGTATCGGGCTGTAGCAACTTGACTTGGCTTTACTGCTCCAACAATCAACTGACCAGCTTAGATCTATCAAAGAACAGTACCTTAGCAACACTTGATTGCTCGGGCAATAATTTGTCCAGCTTGGATCTGTCCAATCACAAGGCTTTGACAGAACTAAACTGTAGTAAGAACCTCTTGAGGAAGCTCGAGATGTCGGGTTGTATGCGTCTATTCTCGCTGACATGCTATAACAATCAAATCAAGGAGCGTGAGATGACGAACCTGGTCAATAGCTTGCCAGATCAACGCGTCAAGGATTCAGGTGCCTTTAGAGTGTATTATGATGCAGAGAGCGAGGGCAACATTTGTTTAGCTGCGCAAGTAGCTACTGCCCGTGCTAAGGGGTGGAAGGTTCAGTATACACAAGATTTGGATGGTCGCACTTGGTATGACTATACGGGAAGACCCACCCCTCTCTATTATACTGTTACCTCTTCATCAACTGTTGGTGGATCGATCTCCTTGACAGGGGCAGACGACCTCACCGCTGTCCCCTACGGCACAGAGTTGACGATCATCGCGACACCTAACGAGGGCTATGAGCTAACGGCCCTCACGGCTAATGGAACGGACATCCTCGCTACGAAGAAGGTTGTGATCAAGGGCGACACAGAGGTCAAGGCAACCTTCACGAAGAAGATCTTCACCGTTAAGCTAACCAAGGAAGGTGAGGGTACGCTCTCAGCTACGGGAGCAGATGACCTCAATTCAGTCGCTTACGGTACCGAGTTGACGATCATCGCGACACCTAACGAGGGCTATGAGCTAACGGCTCTCACGGCTAATGGAACGGACATCCTCGCTACGAAGAAGGTTGTGATCAAGGGCGACACAGAGGTCAAGGCGACCTTCACGAAGAAGAGCTTCGCCGTTAAGCTAACCAAGGAAGGTGAGGGTACGCTCTCAGCTACGGGAGCAGACGACCTCAATTCAGTCGCTTACGGTACCGAGTTGACGATTGTCGCTACACCTGACGAGGGCTACGAGCTAACGACTCTCACGGCTAATGGAACGGACATCTTAGCAACGAAGACGGTAGTTGTGACTGACAACCTAAACGTCAAGGCAACCTTTGCGAATAAGAAGTTTGCGGTCACGCTGACCAGCAACGAGCATGGAAAAATTACGATCGCTGAGCCGGTGGACCTCAAGGTGGTACCTTACGGTACGAAGTTGACGGTAAAAGCTACGGGCAAGAATGCGCAATGCGTTCTGACCGCTCTTACGGCTAACGGGGAAGATATCCTCGCTACCCAGAGCTTTGTCGTGAAGGGTGCGACGGAGGTCAAGGCGACTTTTGTGGATCACACGGGCGTGGAGACGACGGTTACGCAGCAGACTCAGCTCTACCCGAATCCAGCGACTGACTACGTCATTGTGGAGGGTGTAGTACCGGCTAGCGAGGTGACGCTCCACAGCATGACAGGCGAGCGGCTCTATGCGGGGCGTGCGGATAGTCGAGGCACGCTACGGATCGACCTGACACCCTATGCGGACGGGGTTTACCTGGTCTGCGTAGCGGACGAGACCTACCGCGTAGTGGTAAGGCACTAGAAAAAAGGGGCGAACGGCTAGGCGGTTCGCCCCTTTTTAGATGTTGGAGATTAGAAGTTAGAGATTAGAGCTAGCTGTCCCCACGTGGATATTTCGAGATCCCCACGTGGAAAATAAAAAATATCCACGTGGAAAAGAAGAAATTCTTCGGAGGAATCAAACGATACTTCGGAGGAATCAAATGATACTTCGGAAGAAATGATTCGCAGCTACGTGGAGAATAAAAAATAGCCATGTGGGGATTTGACATTTTCCACGTGGCTATCGTCTGAAAACTATTTGAGACTGTTGCAAAAGTCAACAGTCTCACAATCTTGCTTGCATGATTGTCTAGACTTTGCAGAAAGGATGAAGCGCAAGGCGCTGAGGGTGAGGTCTGAAGCCCACATACCTCCGTATGTGACCGAAGCCGAATCCCGAAAGCAACACCGCGATTCGCCTTTATGCAACAGTCTCTATTTGGAGACAAGGAGAGTGCTACAGGACGGCACTCAGGCATAGGCGAAATATTGTACCTTTGTGCAGACTTATAGTTCATCCTATCAACTGTCACTACTAGATGAATGTTGCTACCTTACCACGTCTGCTACGTTGCGATCAGTGGATCAAGAACCTCTTTGTTCTAGCACCCGCCTTCTTCGGTGGGGTGCTCCTAGACTCGTCGCTGTGGGGTGGCTTGGTGGTGGCGTTTTTAGCTTTTTCGCTGCTCTCCTCCTCGATCTACATAGTCAACGACATAGTGGATCAGGCTCGTGATCGCCTGCATCCTAAGAAGCGCTTGCGCCCAATCGCCTCTGGGGCGGTTTCGATACCAGTTGCTTGGACCATTGCCGCACTCCTCCTAATCATTGCTGTGGCTCTGCCACTGGCTTTTCTGCCTCGTGCGCTCTGGTGTCAGACGCTCGGGATCATGGGTGGCTATTGGCTGCTCAACGTCTGCTATAGCTACTGGCTCAAGCAGATAGCGGTGGTCGATGTGGTCTCTATCGCTGTGGGCTTCGTGCTGCGGGTGCTACTCGGAGGAATCGTCGCTGGGGTGGTGGTCTCGGAGTGGCTCGTGGTGATGACGCTACTCCTATCGCTCTTTCTAGCCCTAGCCAAGCGGCGTGACGACTACCTCCTCTATGAGCGCAGTGGGGTAGCGATGCGACAAGCGATCAAGGGGTACAATCGCCCCTTCCTAGACCATACGCTGACGATGATCGTGGGCGTCCTACTGATCTGCTATCTCCTCTACACGCTCTCGGCCGAAGTGCATGCGGAGCCTGGCGGAGACTACCTTTACCTGACAGCACTCCCAGTCCTCGTGGGCTTACTGCGCTACCTCCAGATCACACTGGTGGAGGAGCGGAGCGGTAGTCCTACGCAGGTGGTCTACCGTGATGCGATCATCGGCATCTGCGTCGTGGTGTGGGGCGTGCTCTTTGGGCTATTGCGCTATGTGGTATAAAGGGGGAAGCGCATGGATACGATAGCAATCTTTGACCTAGATGGTACGCTCACACGGCGGGACACGCTCTTGCCGTGGTTGGTGGAGATGCAGTCGCGCGGCTCATTCGTGTGGCATCTGCCTTACTACCTCTATCAGTATGCTGCCTATCGGTTGCGTGGTGGCGCGACTGACCGCTATAAAGAGCGCATCATTGGCACGGTGGTGCGAGGCTGGAGCTATGAAGAGGGCGTGCAGCGGGGAGCGGCTTTTGCAGATCAGATAGACCAAATGCTCCGCCCCGAGGCTATACGTTGTCTGGAGCAGCATCAGCGTGACGGACATTGGACGGTCTTGCTGACCGCTTCGACAGATCTGGCGGTCTCGTCGTGGGCTAGGCGTCGTGGTTTTGACCTTGTATTAGCAACGGAGCTGGAGCTGTCGGAGGGTGTCTATACGGGACGCTTTGTCACGCCTAACTGTAAGGGCGCCGAAAAGGTGCGCCGTCTGGATCTAGCTCTCCCCGAGTGGCGAGCGGTCACAACCTATGGCTATGGCGACAGCGCGAGTGATCGAGACTTCCTAGCTCTATGTACGAAGCATTACTATGGAACTTTTGAATAAGCAGTTACTGCGACGGTGGCGTGTGGAGCTGCTCTGCGCGCTGAGCGTGTGGGCGCTGCTCTCTGTCTTAGCTCTCTATATCTATAGCACTGGGCTGCTGACACCACATGGCAACGCTATCGGGGCTTACCTCGGGTATGACAACTACTACCGCTTTACGACGCGTGGCGGTGCGTGGGACGTGAGCCACCCGCTGATCACACCGCTATACCTTATTAATAGGGTGCTACTGGTGCCGCTCCTGGGCGAAGGGGGCGCACTCGTCGGCATACTCCTCGCCTCTGCACTCCTCATGGCTATTGCCGTAGCTGGCTGCTGCGGCTACCTGAGGCGTGTCGTACAGCTCGATACGGGACGAAGCCTGCTCCTATCGGGGCTCCTCCTCTCAACCTTTACGGTGATGACGCTCTCCTTTACAGTAGAAAGCTATCCGCTATCGATGGCTTTACTCGTTTTATCTCTCCTCTGTCTGAGTGGTCAGCTGAAGCAGGAGAAACGCCTGTCGGGTTGGCAAGTCTCGCTGTGGAGCCTCTTGCTGGGAGGCGTGACGCTGACAAACTTTGCCAAGCCGCTCTCGCTGCTTCTTCTGAGCAAAGAGTCGCTCTGGCAGCGGGCGCGCAAAGTGCTGCTCCCGACATTCATCCTGCTGGCACTCGTTGTGGCGGTGGGGTGGTTTTACCATCAGAGAGGGGATGGACCAGAGGCCGAGGAATCGATGCTCACGGCTCAGGTCAACGATCTGCGGCGCTTTCAAACGAGGTCGACAGATCTAGTGCCAGACTTCTTCGGGCACCCGCTCCTCATCAGCGACTTAGAGATGCGTGAGTTGCACGGTGAGACGGTGCTGAGACCTACGTCCTATGCTTGCTGGGTTATGCAGCTGCTCCCGTGGGGGGTAGTGCTACTGCTCCTCTCGATGATCTGGGTAGGACGGCGTTACCCGTTGGCCTGGGCGATACCGTTCTACTTAGCGGTAGATGTAGCGGTGCATCTAGTCGGAGGCTATGGACTAGACGAAGCGGTTATCTTCGGGGGACACTGGATCTTCCTAGTGCCGATGGCTCTAGGGTGGCTTTACCGTGTGCTGCCTAAGCAGGCGTACCGATATATGGACATCGCACTGCTACTCCTATCCACCTATATGTGTGCCCACAATCTGACCATCATCTTATTACGTATGGGATGAGACTGTAGCTTAGTGCTCCTGGTCTGCCCTCTCCTTGCTAAAGTTGTCTCAGCCTCTTGAGACTGTTGCATAAAGGCGAATCGCTGTGTTGCTTTCGGGATTCGGCTTCGGTCTCATACGGAGGTATGTTCCCTTCAGACCTCACCCTCAGCGTCTTGCGCTTCATCCTTTCTGCAAAGTCTAGACAATCTTGCAAGCAAGATTGTGAGACTGTTGACTTTTGCAACAGTCTCCTCTTGGCAATTCAGTTTCTTCCGTATGAAACTCTAGTTTCATAGGGGAGATGGATCGCAGAGAGTGCGAAATAAAGAGCGGTCACGGGGCTACGCTGTGGTAACTCTGTGACCGCTCGGTCGTTTTAATAGAATGCTGTTTCGCCTGTTACATTGTGCAGTGTGGGAGGCTAGAGGTTAGAGGCTAGAGTTTAGAATTTAGAAATCGATGGCTTGACCAGTGGCGACGTTGACGGCGACCTGCGCTAGGCGCACAGCGACGAAGGTCTCGATGTACTGCATCTCCGACTCGAGCCAGTTGCGCTGCGCTAGTGAGAGCGTCTCGAGTGTGACGACGCCCTCCTTGTGTCCCTCGGTCGAGAGGTCAAGGTTGAGCTTTGCATCGGTGCGGATCTGCTGTGTCTCGGTGTAGCGTGCTAGTGCCTCGGAGAGCTGCCGTGAGGCTTGCTCGTTTTGCATCCGGATAGCACGCTCAGCGTCTTGTAGCTCTAGCTGGCGTACCTGCTGGCTAGCAAGCGCTGCTGAGCGACTCTGCACGCCTTGGTAAATGCCCGTGATGGGAACTTGAACGGCCACACCGACCATCCACGTGCTGCCAAACTGCTTCTTAAAGCCGTCCATAGGGTTGGGCGACATAGTGAGTAGCTGTGCCGTAAAGCCCACCTCGGGGAGCATCTCTCCGAGTGCCATCTGAGCACGTCGCTTCTCAGCCTCGACGGCTAGGTTGGCAGCTTTGAGCTCGATACGCTCCATCGGGTTGATTGTGCTGTATAGCTTGGGCTGGCAAGGATCTATCGGTTGCTGGCTGGCAAGGGTGAAGTCGGGAGCAAGCTCTATGGCTTGCTCAGCAGGGATACGGCACTGATGCTTGAGTAGGATAAGCAACGCCTGCAAGCCTTCTCGTAGCTTGCCCTCTTGGAGCTTGGCGTTATTGCGATTGACCCGCACGGAGACCACCTCACGATCAGCTACGACTCCTTGCTCCTTCATGGCTGAAACGTCTGCAAGTGTCTTGTCCAGCATCTCGTTGAATTGACCGATCGCCTTGAGCTGCTCCTGTAGCTGGACTGCCTGCCAGTAGGTCTTGGCAATCTGCTCCTCCTCGCTACGCTGCTGGATGGTCCACTGGTACTCGGCAGCCTGCTCTCCGATCTGAGCTAGACGTACCCCGTTATAGATACGACCACCGGCGAAGATGGGCTGGCGTAGCGATAGAGAGCCGTAGAAGATGTGTCCTAGCTCGAGGCTCATCTTGTCATCGATCCAAGACTGAGTACTGCCCAGATTGGGGATCCCTGGGATGTTGGGCATCTGCATTGGCGGAAGCCAGGAGGGAAGGTCAATGGAAAAAGGCTTAAGCTTCGCTGGTGTGTAGAGCCAGCCGCCCGAGAGTGAGATCTGGGGGAAGAAGTTGCTCTGAGCCTTGAGCCGTGTGGCTCGTGCGCCTTGTCGCTGCGCCTCTAGCTGTGCGGACGGCACTGGACTCTCCTGATGATAACGCATGCAGTCATGTAGCGACAGCTTGAGGGGCTCCGTCTGAGCGTAGAGGGAGCCGGTAAGTATACAACTGAGGGCGACTATAAGCACGCCTCTCAGGGGTGTCAATAGATCTCTTATCATAAGCTAAAGGTGGTGTGTCCGATGCGATGACCATCGGCAAAAACGTCTGCTCGGTAGCTCCCTGAGAGGAGCGCCTGCGTAATCTGATAGTAGATGGTGACGGGAGTATCCTCGCCCGTGTACTCGATACTCTTGGAGGCTGTCGCCTGAAGGGTCTGTCCCTCGAAGCTAAAGGCTCCGCCAGAGCCACTCATCGGCATGTCATTGGGGTTGAGAATACGTACGTAGATCGCTTTGTTGCCGACGGGAGCGGTGACATTCTTTTTGATCGTAAAGGATACCGCCAATGTCTCCACCTTGTCAATGCGTGAGGTGCGCTTACCTCGATTGTTGAGCGGAGAGACGGAGAGCCCAGAAATGTCTAGGCGGGCTGCTATGGCGACTTGGTCGGATAGTGCGGCTTTCTCCTGCGAGAGTCGTGAGGCCTCGCTGCTGATGCGGGAGTAGTCTTCCTTGACCTGCTGATTCTCGGCAACTAGTCGTTCGTTGGTTGCATGGAGCGAATCGATCTGTACGATGTAGCTACGGAGCAGTGCACGAAGTGTATTGATCTCGCCCGTTAGCTCACTGATGCGCTTCGCATTGGATGCCTTGACGGAGGCAAGCTCTTGGCTTAGCTGCTTGACACGCTCCTGCTCGCTCTCTAGCTGAGCGAGTAGCTCACACGCTCTGCATCTGCTGTCGCTCACTCCTTATATATATCCATGCACCTACGATGACGAGGAGCACCACGAGGGCAGCTCCAGCGATGATATACTTGATGTGCTTGTTGTCTAGTCTAGCCATGGGGTTGGTTTTACTTGATTCTCTTCAAGATGCCCCGTCGTGTCAATTGATAGGATAGGGGCGATGTACTGATAAGTTGTTCGATGCGCTTGGTCTCCTCCTTTGTAGTCCAGCCCTCCAATGAGGGTGTCGCACTGATCCTGACCTCTCGTCTGCCTTGCTCTGTGGCAAAGGTTAGCACGAGCGGCATCACTGCTAGCTGGGACAAAAGGGCCTCGGAGGGGGTGGGGACAGGCTCTTTGGGCTGTAAAAGCCAGTCAGTGTATGGGATAGTGTAGGATAGCACCCACTGCTTCTCTTGCTTGGGCAGGAAGGCTGTGAGCTGACTCACACGGTAGGGTCGCTCGAGGGTAGTGATCTGTAGTAGAGGTCGCTCGCCTTGAATGCGCCAAGGAGCGAGTAGTAGCTCGTAGGTGAGTAGACCTGATACGGAGATTGTGCAGCGGAGACGAGCTTTGTCTATCCGCATCTTAAGAGAGTCCTGTGCCTTAGTCTGTAAGGTGACGGTGGTCTCGGGGGTGTCTAGAGCTTTCTGCAGGAGTTGTCCCCAAGTGCTGTCGCTGATGGCGGGGGCTACACCGAGGGGGCGCTCAATGATCGTCTGATAGCGCTGCTCTAGCTCGGCCCGCTCCTGAGCTACGAGGGGACGACAAATGAATGCCAGTAAGACAATAAGGAGATATCTACTTTTGAGGTGCATAAAGCTTCAAAAAAGTGCCACGCTAAGAGAAACTTAAACTAAGGTGAGACGACCGCATACCTTGAACGGGTGCTACGTCTCTTCCCTACGCTCCGCAAAGGTAGTGAAATAAGCGATTGCAGCCTCTAGTGCTACTAACGTATCTAGGAAAGGAACTCTTTAAGCCTGATAGGGGAGGAGCTGAGAGCTAGGCAAAGAGCGTGGAATCAGGAGAGCTTAGCGAAGTATGAAGCGAAGAGGCTTAAATTTCTTGCGAAGAAATCCCTTTGCCATACCGAGCCCTACGGTCCAAAGGATTGGCTTAGCGAGAGACATACCGGTATTGATAATTCGCTGTGTCACTCCTTGGGAGCTCTTTCCGTCTTGATCGCTCTGAGTCAGAGAGCTGTAGGTGGATTGCTTAGAACCTCTAGTAAGCTTGGAGAGTAGAGAGTTCTCCTTGCGTCGCTGCTTACGTGTCGATGGTGTGAGTAGGCGACCTAGTAGAGAGCCTGGAGGCGCGATCTGCTCTTTTGCCTCGTTGATAAGTGTCTTCTTGATGCCCAGCCCTTTGATATATCCTAGGTCTCTCTGCCAGGCACGCTCAGCAATTACGAGATCAGCCTCGGCGAGTTTCTGACGTCTTTGGAAGTCTTGATATGATACTCTTTTCTTCATGTTAGATGGTCAGGTTAGCGGGTTTGCGAGATGGATGATTCGTTGGTAGGTGTGAGGGCTCCTTCGCTCTCAGTAGCGATGTAGCTTGAGTCCTTTTCGTCGGATGCCATCGGCTGTGGGCGTAGCTTGTCATCAAGCTTATTTAGCGAGTCGTATACCTTGCGATAGATACTGGTACTGATGGCACGCACGATGACCTTGCGCAGTAGCAGCGTGATAATTACTAATAGCAGTAAGACTCCAGCACCTATGAGGAAGCTCCACCCCCAACCTAGTTCTAGCCAAGCATTGATACCAGCGACTCCAGCAAAGAGTAGGAGGATCATCACGAAAGGCAATAGAGACAGTACTAGAAGTATCGTAAGGAGATTTCCTGCGACCTTCATGCCCGCATCAGTGCTTGAGTAGATTGCTCGACGAGCGGATGCCTTGAGGTACTCCTTCGTATGGTGTATAAAGCGAGATATATTAAAGTCTTGCATAGGGTGTTAGCGATTAAAGGATAGAGTTTAGAAGCTAGAGGGTTGAAGATAACAACTAGAGGATAGCATACCCATCTGCCACAAGTACTTGTGAATCCTCTTGCGCGGATGAGCGTGCTATCCTCTCAGTCCTATTGAGTCAGTACTCCTCAATGGAAATTGCCTCAGTACGAGAGCTTACTTGACTGCCTTCTTAGCTTCTTCGACAGTCTCCTTAGCTTTGCTGGCCGTCTCCTTAGCCTTGTCCACAGTCTCGTCGAACTGCTCCTCGACCTCCTCGGCAAACTTTTCGCCACGCTTTTGTAGCTTGTCGCGATAAGTCTCGAATCGATCCTTTGCCTCATAGTAGCCCTCTACGAGAGAGTCGCGTGTACGATCTGCTGTGGTGCTTAGATCATCATAGAGACGATCACGCTTGTCGCGATCAGAGAGGTAAGTAATAGCGGCTCCAATAGCGGCTCCAAGAGCAATGCCTAGTGCTATACGTCCTGTGTTGTTCATATCTGTTCTGTTCTTTAATAGTGAATATTATTGGCTTGTTATTAGTTTGTAGATCGCTTTCGACGATCTATGTTCGTCTTGGTGTTCTCAGGCTTACACCTTTTCATCAGTGTAAAAGCGGAAGAAACTCCCTTGACACTCTAAAGGTACGAAAAAATAGTCATACGACAAGTGCTGTGGAAGAATTAACTTCTAGTTAAGGACACCAATCTGGTGGGTGCATCAATTCATCAGATGCGCTCTAACACTAGCTCGATGAGCCCGTCGATACCTTGCTTGTAGTTGGTATTCATATTCAAGTTCTGACGTCCAGCGATGATGTAGCAGACGGTCAGCGTGTCATGTCCTAGGAGGCTACCTATGCCACTGAGGGCAGCCGACTCCATCTCAAAGTTTGTGATGCGCTGTCCTTTATACTCAAAAGCCTCGATCTTCTGATTCAACTTTGGATCAGCAAGCGGCAGGCGCAGCTGTCGTCCTTGGGGAGCGTAAAATCCGTTGGCAGCGATTGTGCAGCCACGCACGATATCTCCATAGTCCCCGACGATCTGCTGATAGAGCGACTCACTACAATTGACCACGTAGGGATCGAGCCCCTTGATGGCCCACTGCAGCTGTTCCTTGAGTGCTGCCTCAAAGGGTAGGTCACGTATCGCCTCCGTATTGGCGTAGAAAAAGAGCGATCCCTCGAATCCGATCGCCTTGTGTGCTGCGACATAAGTGCCTATTGGCGTCTCAGGCTGCAGACCGCCACTGGTGCCCACACGTACCATCGTCAGCTTACGGTGGTTAGGACGTACCTGGCGAGTCTCCAGGTCAATGTTGGCAAGCGCATCTAGCTCGTTGATGACGATCTCAATGTTGTCGCAGCCGATGCCGTGGCTCTGCACGGTGATCCGCTTGCCACGATAGGTACCCGTGATGGAGTGAAACTCACGATTGCTTACTGAGCACTCCTGCGAGTCGAAGTGCGAGGCGATCATATCCACACGCGCTGGGTCGCCACAGAGGACTATCTTGTCAGCCAGCTGTTCGGGCTTCAGATGGAGGTGAAAGATAGAGCCATCGTCATTGACAATTAGCTCGCTGGGAGGTATGATGCGGTTCTGTGTACTCATAGCTGTATTCCGTTTATGATGAATGATGACACTCCAAAAATACAAAAACTCCGTCACATCTCCTCGTTTTTGCGAAAACGGGAGGCGTGGCTTATTTGTGTAGTCGCTGATGTCCCTATCAGTATCTCTACAATGATGATATGGGCTACCACTTTATGCACCCCGAGACATTTGACCAGATCGCTATCAATGGCGAGCTGATCGAGGGTGTTCGCTTCCTCAAGGAGGGCGATATGGTTGAGGCAATGGTACATGCTGAGAGCGAGACAGTCCTGACCTGCGAGCTGCCTGCACACGTAGATCTGCGCATCAGTCATACGGAGCCTGGTATCAAAGGTGATACAGCTACCAATAGCCTCAAGCCTGCTACCGTCGAGACGGGGGCTGAGATTCGTGTACCGCTCTTTATCAATCAGGACGATGTGGTCACGGTAGATACCCGTGATGGCTCTTACGTAGGTCGTGTCAAGGAGTAAACGACACTAGTACATATCCCTAAAGCAGTCGCCCCGTACCGCTGAGAGGCGATGCTGCAGAAGCCGTGTAGTTCTCTCGATCAGAGCTGCATGGCTTCTCCGAATCTACCGCAGAGGTCGCACTAGCTCTATCTTGTAATATGAGTCAGATATCTCGTCTAGCTGGGGTGGCCGTCCCACTCTTTAGCCTGCGTCGCCAAGGCGATGCGGGCTGTGGTGACTTTGCCTCTCTGGAGGCTTTTGCCCCGATAGCAGAGCGGATGGGTATGAGCATCATACAGCTACTTCCTCTAGAAGATACGACGTTTTATGGCGACAGCCGTGACTCCTATCCCTATCGTCCACTGGCCTCTACGGTACTCAACCCAATCTATATAGCGGTAGATCAGTTGCCCCCACTCAAGGATCAGCAACTAGAACAAGAGCTACAAGAGGAAGCTAAGCGGCTGAGTGCGCAAAAGACCTTCGACTACACGCAGGTGTGGCAGCTCAAGCGACGCTGGCTGTGGGCTTCCTTTACAGAGCAGGCGGATGCTTCGGAATACTTCACCGAGATGCTCTGTCGCTATGCTCGTTGGTGGGTCAAAGATGAGCAGGCTCCGCTCTGGCACTATTGGGTCGCTCTCCGGAGGGCTTTGGATCTACTGCCCGAGGAAGAGCGTACTCCGTGGAACTTCTGGGAGAGCCTAGAGCGGGTGAATCAGATCCGACAAGAAGACGAACAGCGGGTCATACGCACCGGCAATTTCTATGTCTACTGCTATATGGTGGCTCAGCGGCAGATGCGCCGTGCCGTAGCCACGCTACACCGGCATGAGATCTCTCTCATGGGCGATCTTCCAGTAGGCGTGGATATACATGCCGTCGACACCGTTGTATATCGCAAGCTCTTTCAATTCAAACGTTCGTGTGGAGCGCCACCAGACTACTTCTCTCCTGACGGACAAAACTGGGGCTTCCCGACCTATCGCTGGAACAAGCGTCTGATGCCACTTTGGTGGCGGGAGCGGCTGGCCTATATGGAGCAGTTTTATGATTACCTGCGGGTAGATCATGTGCTAGGCTTCTTCCGTATGTGGTCCATACTACGTGACGGGCGATCTGGTATGCTCGGATTTTTTGATCCCAGTAAAAGTTATGAGCGTGTAGCGCTACAAAAGATGGGCGTGGCAGAGACGCTACGCCCCGAGTGGATCGCTCCGATCCATAGTCCCACCTCTACGGAGGTACTATGGATCACTCGTGGCTGGGTCAATCGCTTTTCGCTTAGGTACAATGTGGAGCAGTCCGAAGCCTTTGGCAAACTTACACCTGAGCTACAGGAGCGCCTGCGCAATCTTCAGGCAGAAGCGTATTGCTCCAATGAAGAGCGATGGCGGAAGAATGGTCTAGAGCGTCTATCGCTCCTGAAGAGCTTGACCTCGATGCAGCTCTGTGCTGAGGATCTGGGAGTAGTTCCCCAGTGTGTCTACCCAGTCCTAGAGGAGCTAGGCATCCTCAAGCTGTACGTAGAGCGCATGCCTAAGAGTGCCGGCATCGAGTTCGAGGCGGCGCCATACTTCTCCGAGGATAGTGTCGGCACTACCTCAACGCACGACTGTGCCCCACTACGCCTCTGGTGGATGGAAGATGCTGAGCGCTCACGACGCTACTACGACTACTTCCTCGCTGACTACGGCGTCCCCTATGACACTTTGCTCACACCTGAGCTGGCGAAGATCATCGTGCGCCGCCACTTAGAGAGCCCCTCACGACTCTGCATCCTGCCGCTACAAGACTGGCTAGCCCTGAGCCCCGAGCACTGCGCCACGGTCGATCCACATAGCGAGCAGATCAATGATCCTAGCAACCCCCACCATGTCTGGAACTATCGTATGCCTATCACTATCGAGGAGCTCCCAGACGACTGGATACGACAGCTCCACCAGATGATCTCAGAGAGTCATCGTCTGTAAGCGAGTCGTCCTATTTTTCTTTCAATCTCCTAACACCCCCTACATATCATCTATGCGAAAGCTTAATGCAAAAGAGATCAAACAATTGACGGACCAAGGCTGCCAAGCGCAAGACTGGTCCTTGGTTCGCGTTCATAAATATTTTGATGCTAGTCGCTGTCAGCAGGTACACTTCATCGGTAAGTGCGAGATAGGCGACAATCGTGGCGGTCGCCCCTCCGAGGAGGAGCCGAGCTATGTCGAGCCCTACCGCTTAGCTCACGCTAGGCTGGTCAACTGTACCATCGGCGATCGAGTCATCATCGATGGCGTCCGGGACTGCATCTCGCATTACGACATCGGTGACGATGTAGTCATCCACGACATAGCAGCTCTCAAAGTAACGGGCGAGACCTCCTTCGGTAATGGGACCCTCGTGGAGGTACTCAACGAGACGGGTGGTCGTGAGGTGCCCATCTGCGATATCCTGACCGCTCAGACCGCCTACATGCTGGCGATGTATCGCCATGACAAAGAGCTACAGACAGCGCTCTCTAAGCTCGTCGAGGACTACACAGCCTCTGTGCGCTCGGATCGTGGTACCATCGGTGAGAGTTCCCTGATCAAGCATTGTGGTCTTATGACTAATGTCAAGGTAGGCCCTCACAGCTCCATCATTGGAGCCGCTGTACTAGAGAATGGTTCTGTCAATAGTACGGTACTGAGTCCCACGCAAGTCGGTTACGGAGTGATCTGTCGGGACTTCATCTTTTCTGCTGGTTGTGTCGTCTCTGATGGCTCCAACGTCTCACGCAGCTTCATCGGTCAGGGTTGCTCGGTGACCCATCTATTCAGTGCGCACGACTCGCTTTTCTTTGCCAATTGTCAGTGCGAAAACGGAGAGGCTTGTGCCGTCTTTGCAGGACCCTTTACCGTCACGATGCACAAGAGTAGTCTTCTGATCGCTGGTTACTATTCCTTCCTCAATGCGGGTAGTGGCTCTAACCAGAGCAACCACCTGTACAAGCTAGGACCCATTCACCAGGGCGTCGTAGAGCGTGGTAGCAAGACCACCTCCGACTCCTATATCTTGTGGCCTTCGCGCATCGGTGCTTTCAGTCTGATTATGGGTCGTCATGTGGATCATATTGACTCGTCAGACTTCCCCTTCTCCTATATTATAGAGAATGACAACCAAACCTACCTCGTGCCAGGCACCAACCTGCGTAGTGTCGGTACCATCCGTGATACCAAGAAGTGGCCTAAGCGTGATAAGCGTCACCCAGAGGAAAAGCTCGACTGCGTCAACTACAACCTCCTCTCGCCTTATACGGTCGGCAAAATGTACAAGGGGTGGCATAAGCTCAAAGCGCTGGAGTCGCACCTCGGCAGTTCCAATGCGACCTATATCTATCACGACATGCACATCCGTCATAGCTCCCTCGTCAAGGGGTGTAGGTACTACGAGATGGGCATCGTCAAGTTCCTCGGCAACTCACTCATCCAGCGTATCCAAGACCAAGCGCCCAAGAGCAAGCGTGAGCTAGCCACCTGCCTGCCGCCTACCAGCAATGAGGGACTCTCAGACTGGCTCGACCTGGCCGGTATGATCGCTCCACGTCGGCTCGTGCGCAATCTGATCAAACAGATCAAAGAGGGGCAGATCAAGACGCTCGAAGAGGTCAACGTCGCCATCCGCTCCATACATAGTCGCTACTACGAGATCGAGTGGCACTGGGCGTACGATCTGCTCCTGCGTTGGTACGACATCGCCGCCAAGGATCTCACCGTGGAGCGGGTCATACAGATCGTTAAGGAGTGGCAGGAGACCGTCATCGAGCTAGACGAGTATCTGCTCAAGGATGCTCACAAGGAGTTTGAGATGCTCACGCAGGTAGGCTTCGGTATAGACCTCGACGGGGATCACAATCGTCGCATCGACTTCGAGCAGGTGCGAGGTAGCTATGAGGACAACGCCTTCGTCGCAGAGGTACACGACCATATACGTCGCAAGAAGCTCCTCGGCGAGACGATCCTAGCGCAGACGTCAAAGCGAGACGACGCTCTATTGGGACGCACGATCGGTACGAGTAACCCTGTGTAGGGACGCACGGTCTGTGCGTCCGTTGCGTCAAAGCGAGACGTCTCCACGTAGGGACGCTCGATCGGTACGAGTAACCCTGTGTAGGGACGCACGGTCTGTGCGTCCGTTGCGTCAAAGCAAGACGTCTCCACGTAGGGACGCACGATCGGTACGAGTAACCCTGTGTAGGGACGCACGGTCTGTGCGTCCGTTGAGTCAAAGCGAGACGTCTCCACGTAGAGACGCACGATCGGTACGAGTAACCCTGTGTAGGGACGCACGGTCTGTGCGTCCGTTGCGTCAAAGCGAGACGACGCTCTATTGGGACGCACGGCTAGTGTCCGTTGTATCAGATCGACGCTCTCCCCGAGTGATCCCGCAGACCGTAACATAGTATCCCTCCCGAGGAATTTGGAAAATCCCCACGGAGGAAATCGCAAATCCCCACGGAGGAAAGAAAAAATAGTTCGGAAGTTTCATTTGATTCTTCCGAAGTATCGTTTGATTCTTCGGAAGTATTTCCCCTTACCTCCGTGGCAAATTTTTATTCTCCAGTGGGCTATTTGAAAATTCCTCCCGAAGAATCGGAGTTTAGAGGTTAGAGATTAGAAATTAGAGGTGAGAGGAGACGAGTAGCGATGTGTAAGGACGCACGGAACGTGTAGCCCGCTGTAGGGACGCACGGTCTGTGCGTCCGTCCCCGTTAAAGCCCTAACGCCGTAACCCTTGATACAACGGACGCACAGACCGTGCGTCCCTACAGTGTTCGTCCCACTTCACCCGTCGTCTCGTACGTCCCCACACTGGGCTACACGTCTTTCTGTACCACAACGGACGCCCTCCCACTAGACACAGACCGTGCGTCCCTACATGGCGACGTGGGGGACAATTGTACGTCCCTACAGCTGGCTACACGTCCCGTTCGTCCCGACAGCATTCGTCTCTAACTTCTAGTCTCTAACCTCTAATCTCTCCCTCTCCTCCCTTGCACAACTCAAAATAAAGGTATAACTTTGCACAAAAGGTTACGACTCAGGGTGTCTCACCACACGATTGTGGTGCGCCTCCACCCGCACGGTAACCACGTAGCGTCCGTATGAGTACGACAGCGTATAGCGTTGACAGGTGCCAGGGCACCTATGATTATAGTAGCGGTACGACCTATTATTATAGTACCACGATGTCTCAGCACGACCACCTCACCACACGCCCGTGTAGCGAGACTGTCGGCTTGCACCCTGTTCTTTTGGACGCTCGTACGCATGCCTCTGAGGCGCGCTATGGCCGTATCTCGCTGACGGACAGTATGTTTGCCCCCCTCCCCGGAAACGCGCGCAGAGGCGCCTTCTAGGCGACTACACAGGGGCAGCTAATAATCATCCATATCACACGACCCGCAGGCTGACGCCACCAGCGTTCGCCCCGTTTGTCGTGCCTTTACGCGCTTGTGCCACGCTACGCCCAGCACAAGCCTCCTTGTCGTACCTCCATACGACCCTACCTGCAAATACGAATCAATTATCCAACTCATAAAACAAATAAGCTATGATCAACTTAGGACAGAAAATCTTGGGCATTCTTCCCACCAATGCGCTTAAAGGCGGAAACACGAAAGCGAAAATCCTCGCAAAGCTGAAGGCTCAAGGACATCCGGATGCCTCCGCTATGGAAGTCATCGCGGTTGACGTGAATAAAACATTTGAGCCAGCAAACGGCTCCTCCAACTGCTTCTACGAGCAGGCCGCTGGAGATTGGAAAGTCGCGCTGAGTCGCGTCAAGGATATCCACTACGCATTCGTCGTGTACGAAGACGTAGTCTTGGAGATCTACGAGATCGCTCACTGGACGGAGAAGAAAAAGGACGCGCGTAGCGTCTTCCGTGGACAGCCTATCCTCAGACCACTCTTCAACGAGAAGACCGCAGGCGACACACTAGACATTCGCTACCTAGGTCACCCGCTGAGCCCTTACATAGGCCAAACGATGAGCAAACTGATAGCTAATCCCCAACACGCAGCTCTACCATCAGGTCTGACACTAAGCAAGGGTGAAAACCCTGTGCGCTACTACACCATCTTCTTCGAATAGAGGATGCTGACAAGTCTCATGAGACGAGTAACGATATGTAGGGACGCACGGTCGTGCGTCCGTCCCCGTTAAAGGTTACTGCGTCAAGCTGGTTCGACAACGGACGCCTTCCGACTAGACACTAGCCGAGCGTCCCTACGGCGACGTCTCGCTTTGACACAACGGACGCACGACCGTGCGTCCCTACAAATCGTTACTCGTGAGATCTGTCGACTCCAAAACTATCCACTAACTTCTATCCTCTAATCTCTAACTTCTAATCTCTAGTTACACTATGAGCAAACAACTACGTATCTGGCTCTTCGTCCTCCTCGGCACGCTGCTGGCGAGCAGCCCCCTCCTCGCCGAAGGCGTCATCACGATGACTACTTCCAAGGCCGTCGGAGAAACGATCTGGCTCAGTATCGAGGCAAACGGCAACGTCACCATCGAGGGTATCAAAGAGGCTCCACAAATTGGGAACGGGGGTGTTTACTACACCCTCACCAGCCAGACTATCACCATTCGAGGCGATGTCACAACACTTTACTGCTCCAGTAATCAACTGACCAGCTTGGACGTGTCAAAGAACACCGCCTTGACAGAACTTGGCTGCTCCAGTAATCAACTGACCAGTTTGGACGTATCGGGCTGTACCGCCTTGACAATGCTTTACTGCTCCAGTAATCAACTGACCAGTTTGGACGTATCGGGCTGTACCGCCTTGACAATGCTTGACTGCTCCAGTAATCAACTGACCAGTTTGGACGTATCGGGCTGTACCGCCTTGACAATGCTTGACTGCCGATTGAATCCATTGACTAGAGTAAATCTCTCTAATTGCAAATCGCTAAAAGAATTCTCTTGTCGTTATTTCTCGGGGGGGTGGAAGCTGACCAGTTTGGATGTGTCAGGCTGTACCGCCTTAACAAAGTTGAACTGTGAAGATCATCAACTGACCAGCTTGGACGTATCGGACTGTATCGCTTTGACAGAGCTCAACTGCTCCTACAATAAACTGACCAGCTTGGACATGTCAAAGAACACCGCCTTGACAAAGCTAAACTGCTCCAGTAATCAACTGACAAGCTTGGACGTCTCGGGCTGTACCGCCTTGACAGAGCTTAGCTGCGGAATCAATCAGCTAACTAGCTTGGACGTGTCAAAGAACACCTCCTTGACAAAGCTAGACTGCGGATGGAATCAACTGACCAGCTTGGACGTCTCAAAAAATAGCGCCTTGACAACGCTTGACTGCTCCAACAATTTGCTGAGACAGCTCAACGTTGCGGGCTGTACTAACTTGAGCGAGCTAAGTTGCTCTAAGAATCAGATTAAGGGAACTGAGATGGCGAATCTAGTCAATAGTTTGCCTGATCGCCAAGGTGCAGAAAAGGGGCTCTTTTATGTCTTTTCAGAGTATTTGTATGGAGGTGTAGACGGCAATGTTTGTCTTGCAGCGCATGTTGCTACTGCTAAGGCGAAGAACTGGAGGACTCTGTTTTATCGTGATAATAAGTGGCGTGACTACACGGGTTTAGACAAACCGACCTTTGTTGTGACTTACTCGTCTAGTAGAGGGGGGAGTATCATTATCACAGGCGCTGATGACCTGCAGAATGTGCCTTATGATACGGAGCTGACGGTCACAGAGACCAATGTTGCTGATGGCTATAAGCTAACCAAGCTGACCGCCAATGGTCAAGACATCCTCCAGACGAAGCGCTTTAGGCGTAAAGGTCAAAATGGTTGGTGAAGTACCCCTATAGCTTATCTGGCACTTAAGTAAAGGTCAAAATGGTTGGTGAAATCTCCACAGCTATTCTTA
>QWCB01001658.1_pt1 | contig 27088 bp, 27 predicted proteins | sample 1972511 | NCBI WGS metagenome assembly QWCB01 (sample SAMN09866719, study PRJNA288562) | Human gut metagenome isolate term5_stool, whole genome shotgun sequencing... | isolation source: gut | host: Homo sapiens | place: USA: California | reverse complement strand
CTATTGGTACGAGATTCGCACAGAGAATCGAAGTAGCGATAGAGGTAGGTCTCATGCCAAGAATCTCCAAGAAAAGCGACTAATAAGGGAGCTTTGATTGGCAAGATTCGACGGCTGAGACTGTAGTATTGATGTCAAGAAAATAAGATGATGGGTTATAAGACTTTTGAAATCAATGGCTTTTAGGATTTTAGGATAAATCTTAAAAGCCTAATTTTTTGCTTTAAATGCTACTTTATGATGATAATCTTAGAAAGAGTAGATAAAAAAGTTACAAAATAAAGTTAGGGATAATGCACAGCTATAATACATTTTTATAGATATAAATAAGTTGAGATGGTGAAAAGGAAACAATAAAAATTATTTTAAGAGGTAAAGGAAAAACACATTGACAACTTTCTATATGATTTGTATAATTTTATATGAAAAGACCAAGGAGGTTTACATGAAGAATAAATATATAGAGATATCAAAAAAATTAAAAGTTTTAAGTGATCCAAAACGATTAGAAATTATAGATATGCTATCTTGCGATGAGCTTTGTGCTTGTGAGATATTAGAGAAGTTTGATATAACACAACCAACACTATCTAATGATATGAAAAGATTAGAAGATGCTAATCTAGTTATCAGTCGTAGAGAAGGAAAAAACATATATTACATTGCCAATAAGAAGATTCTGAAGGATATGCAATCCGACTTAAAGGAAATATTTGATAGCGGAGATGAATGTATTTGTCACACTAGGACCAAGTAAATTTTTCTGCACTACACATAGAAACATTTGAATGCATCTATACTAAAAGAGCTAGAAGAACTATGGAAAAAATAAGAATAGGGGAGAAGAACTATGGAAAAAAATAAGAATAAAGGGATTAATGTATTTCAAAAATACCTAACTTTATGGGTATTATTTTGCATGATTGTAGGGGTACTTATAGGAAAGTATATACCTATAATCCCATCTGCTCTAGGTAAAATGCAAATTGCAGGTATATCTGTGCCGATAGCAATATTAATTTGGATTATGATTTATCCAATGATGATGAAAGTAGATTTTCAAAGTATTAAAAGAGTTAGAGAAAATCCAAAGGGCTTATTTGTAACATGGGCTGTTAATTGGCTAGTAAAACCATTTACTATGTTTGGAATAGCTTATTTGTTTTTCTTTATTATATTTAAAAATATCATTCCTGATGATTTGGCCAATGATTATTTAGCGGGGGCTGTTTTGTTGGGAGCTGCGCCATGCACTGCTATGGTTTTTGTGTGGTCGACTCTTACAAAGGGTGACCCTGCTTACACTGTGGTTCAAGTAGCCACAAATGATTTAATCATTTTACTTGCTTTTGTTCCTATAGTGAAGTTTTTATTAGGTGTATCTAATGTTGTAGTACCATATAGCACATTATTTGCTAGTGTGTTTTTATTTGTTGCTATTCCATTATTAGGAGGTGTCATCACAAGGAAAAGAGTAATTGATAAAAGAGGAAAGGATTATTTTGAAAAACAATTTTTAAGTAAATTTGATGGAATGACAACAGTTGGACTACTATTGACTCTAATAATTATATTTTCTTCACAAGCAAATGTAATTTTAGAAAACCCATTTCATATTTTATTGATAGCTATTCCGCTTACCCTTCAAACTTTCCTAATTTTTACTATAGCCTATGGCTTAAGCAAAAAAGTAGCTTTACCCTTTGAAATAGCTGCACCAGCAGGAATGATTGGAGCTTCAAATTTCTTTGAATTATCTGTAGCTGTTGCAATAGCAATATTTGGGATAGATTCACCAGTTGCATTAGCTTGCACTGTAGGTGTTCTTACTGAAGTACCAGTTATGTTATTCTTAGTAAATATTGCTAATAATACAAAACACTGGTTTTTAGAAAATTATGAATCTTAAGTTTAGGGAGGTTAGAGATGTGGAGTTTTATTCAAGATCAAATTCTAGGTATGAAATGGCTAAATGAATTGATAGGAGAAGTATTAACAAATCTTGGCCTTGATATGACTTCAAAACTTGGAGGAAGCTTACAATTTTTCATCTATGATGTTATAAAAATTACAATATTACTTTGCGTGTTGATTTTTATAATTTCTTATATACAAAGCTATTTCCCACCTGAAAGAAGTAAAATAATTCTGGGACGTTTTGATGGATTAGGGGCAAATATCATATCTGCTTTACTAGGCACCGTAACACCTTTTTGTTCATGCTCTTCAATCCCAATATTCATGGGCTTTACAAGTGCTGGCTTGCCTATTGGGGCTTGCCTATTGGAGTGAGTTTTTCATTTTTAATATCTTCTCCAATGGTTGATTTGGGTAGCCTTGTTTTACTTATGAGTATCTTCGGAGCCAAAATAGCTCTAGCATATGTAGTCTTCGGGCTAATTATTGCTGTAATCGGTGGTAGCCTCATCGAAAAAATGCATATGGAAAGATATGTAGAAGATTTTATAAAAAATGCAAGTCAAGTTGATATTAGCTCTCCAAGCTTAACATTAAAAGACAGGGTTGATTTTTCTAAAACTCAAGTTAGTGACACTTTCAAAAGAGTTTTCCCTTATATTTTAGTAGGTGTGGGCATAGGGTCATTGATACACAATTGGATTCCTCAAACTTGGGTAGAAAATATCTTAGGAATCAAGAATACATTTGGAGTAGTTTTGGCAACTATTGTCGGAGTACCAATGTATGCTGATATTTTTGGAAGTATACCAATAGCAGAAGCTCTATTGTCAAAAGGTGCTCAACTAGGAACTGTCCTATCTTTTATGATGGCAGTAACAACGCTAAGCCTACCATCCTTGATTATGTTAAAAAAAGCAGTTAAACCTAAGCTTTTATTTCTATTCATAGGAATTTGTACTTTTGGGATCATAGTTGTAGGATATTTATTTAACATTTTTAGCCCTATTTTAATTTAATGGGCAACTAAAATGAAAGTATTAAGTAGAAAGTAAAAAAATATATGCTCTTGTGAAAACAATCGTGTGGATTAAGGAGGAAAAAAATGAGATTATTTGGTAAGAAAGAAAAAAGAGATAAAGATTGTACTTGTGGAGGCAATTGTGAACCTGTTAATAAGAAGGAAGTTAAAGAAACAAGTTGCTGTGATGTAAATTTCTCGCCAGAGAATATAGAAAAAGCAGAAGAAAAGAAGAAAGAGAAGGGCATAAAGATACTAGGTTCTGGCTGCTCGAAATGCCTTGCTTTAGAAAAATCAGCCAGGGAAGCCCTCGCTGAACTTAATGTTGAAGAAAATATAGACCACATTACAGATTTTTCTCAAATCGCAAGTTATGGAGTTATGTCTACTCCGGCATTAGTTATAAAGGGCAAAGTTGTATCCTATGGCAAAGTTTTAAACAAGGATGAAGTGAAAGAATTATTAGAAGAGAATGGTATAAATTAAAATGAGAAGGCCAAAAGTTGCATTTATATGTGTGCATAATAGCTGTAGGAGCCAAATTGCAGAAGCCTTAGGGAAAAAATATGCTTCAGATGTCTTTGATTCCTATTCAGCTGGAACACAAATAAAAAAACAAATAAATCAAGATGCTGTCAGATTAATGAAAGATATATATAATATTGATATGGAGAAAACTCAATATTCAAAGCTGATTTCTGACCTGCCAGATATTGATATATCCATTACTATGGGATGTGATGTAGTCTGTCCGATTGTAGAAAATCAATATACAGAGGACTGGAATTTAGAAGATCCAACAGGTCAAGATGATGAGTTTTTTAGGAAAATTATATCTAAAATAGAAAAAAATATTAAGGATTTAAGCCTTAGAATTAAGAAAAATGAAATTAGTTTGAATGAAAATAGAAGTTGATTTTTGAATAAAGTAATAACTATTTTTAATAGCTTTAATTCCTATCTGCTAGAGAGTTATAATTAAGCAATTAGTGGACATATTCCCACATACACGGCTTTTGAAAATTTCTTTAGTTTTATAAGTAACGACCATTCAAACCACGTTGAAGCCCCCTAACTCTATTGGTACGAGATTCGCACAGAGAATCGAAGTAGCGATAGAGGTAGGTCAGCAGACATTTGCGACAAATCAAAGATTTGGGCAAATGGTTGCATCAGACCTACATTGATTCGCTTTCGCTCATCATGTTAGGTCTTGATCATGCCAAGAATCTCCAAGAAAAGCGACTAATATGGGAGCTTTGATTGGCAAGATTCGACGGCTGAGGCTATAGCCATCTTGTCTAAACTAAATCCAGGGGACCACTTAGATTTTGAAATAGGTGACGATGAATAAAGAGAAATAGAATTTAATAAAAAGCAATAGAAGATGCGTTTAAGTATTTTGGAATGGTGTAAGAAATACCTACATTTAAAGATTCTAAAAGAAGCTTATATCTTATACCAGCTAAGAAGAGTAGCATAGGAAAAGGAAAAGTACAATGGTAAAATGTAAGATTTTAACAAGTAAAGAAGAACTTGGGTCGATTGTCAAAAAAGTTTTCTATGAAGCTAAAGATAGGGAAGCTTATAAGCCCATAACTATAAAAATTAATGAAGAATTAAAAAACTTTTTAGAACAAACTAAGGGAAGACATGGAATAGATAAAGAGTTTATAATCCCAGGCAGTTCAACCTTAAATAATCTTTTAGTTGTTCGGGTTGAAGATATAAGATCTGAAGGCGACTATTATGAATGTGACTTATTGGTCCAATTTTTTGCAGAAAAAGAAGATTTTAAAGATTTGATGGAGCTGGAAGAAAGGATAAAGGAGAAACTAGATGAAGGCTTAACAGATTTAGAAAAGGCTGAATTTCTAAACACCTACATTACCGAGAATATTAGCTATGATAAAGAGCACAGATCTAGGTCTGCTCTTGCTGCTGCTATAAGTCACAAGGGAACCTGCGTTGCTTTTTCTCAACTTTTTCAGATCTTAGGTGAGGCAGTTGGTTTAAAGGTAGGGTGCATTAGTAGTAATGTCATGAAACATCGTTGGAACTATGTAATCATAGGTGATGAGACTTATTATATTGACACCACTTTTAATGCAACAAATAATAAGTCAAAAAAACTTTTCTTCCAAACAAGTCCGATTCATTTAGAAAGAGGAGCCGATCAAAAAATAGCTGTGCCAATTATAGACCAATATAATTCTAAGAAAAGCTGTTTCTAACAATTAAAAATAGAATATTAAATCTTCACTTTTGGAAATCCTAAGCTTACAGTTTAGATCCATAAAGAGCTCATGAAGGAGATAGTTGTTGAAAAACCAAAGATGTTTTTGATTGGGCTATCAAGGAAAGTGAAGATGTACAGGAGTTAGCTTGGGAGAAGTGCAATCTATAGATTATTCTTGGGGAGAAATAGATATAAGAACATCTCCAGTTGATAAGTTTGAATTGAAAAAATCATATGCCTTGGAATCATCCTATGACATTGATATAGAACCAAATGACATAGACTTAGCAGATACAGTGACAATGGTATGGGAAATAAAATAGTAGGGGAATAAGCTTCGCATACAGATTTAAAATAGCAAAACTTTTAAATAAACTAAAGAAATTATAAGAGTTATGAAATCTACTAGTTGATACTAAAAGCAAGGATTCATGTCAGGCTTTTCCAAAGAAATGCCAGTGGATAGGAAGCATTGCCTGGTGAAAGCTAGGGCAGAGACTGTAGTATTTATGATAAATATTGTTGGTATAGCGTCAAATTAGAATTTTATGGAGAGTGAAAGAAGTGAATATCAAAGAAGAATTATTGGCATTGCAGGATATTTCATACGCTGATTTTCAGGCGAAATTGACACCAAATATACCGAGAGACCTTTTTATAGGAGTAAGAGTTCCTGAGCTGAGAAAGCTTGCTAAAAAAGTTATTGAGGAGCCAGAAACATCTAAATTTCTGAGAGATTTGCCGCATAAATACTATGATGAAAATATGCTTCACGGACTCATCATATCTGAAATTAAAGACTATGATGCCTGCATTGTGGCAGTTGATGATTTTCTGCCTTATGTAGATAATTGGGCTGTTTGCGATATTATGTCTCCCAAGATTTTCAAGAAGAATAAAGAAGCACTTTTGAAAAAAATTAAAGAATGGTCCGCATCGGAAAAGACCTATACTTGCCGTTTTGGAATTGAGATGTTAATGTCTCATTTCCTGGATGATGATTTTAAGCCTGAGTATTTGGAAATACCTCTTTTTGTTAATTGTGAAGACTATTATGTTCAAATGATGATTGCTTGGTTTTTTGCAACTGCATTGGCAAAAAAGTGGGATGCGACCATAAAATACATGGAAGATCAGCGCTTAGGTAGGTGGACACACAATAAGGCAATACAGAAAGCACGTGAAAGTAGGCGTATTACACCGAAAGAAAAAGAATATTTAAAGTCGCTTAAAGTATGACGAATTTCAATAGATAGTGGACTTTAACTTGCACATCATATGGTTCTATTGATTGCAAAAATTTGGAGTTAGATTGAGAATAACTTTTAATTAACTTAGCAGTATAAATAAAAATGTGAGGCCTTATGATAAAATGAAAAAAGCAACAAAATTAATAATAACGATTATTTCAATAATTGCCATGTATTTTGCATTTGATTACTTTTCTGTTACAAGTCCAAAGCGTGTAAAATTTCATCAATTAGATGAATTTAGACAAGAAGTATTGGAGAACTATAATGTATCTGAGATAGATATGTATTTTTCTAGACCAAGTCTTTTTATAGAAATCAACTCAGAAGAGAAACTAACTAATGAAATTAGAAATGAGATTATTGAAAAATTAAAACCAATAATTAACAAAACAAATATGGATATAATTTCAGAGAAATATTGGGGCAAAGATACATCACTTTTCTACGTACGTATTTACTTTAATGAAATAAAAGAGAATACAAAAATAAAATATTTAGAAATAGAACTTTCTCAAAGCAAAGATTATAAAGATTGGAATTAGTCAAATATTGGTACTTGGTATAGATTTTTTAGATTTAGTCGAAATTTTAAATATGTGGAGAAAAAAAGGGAATTCAAAAAGTAAGTAAACTACAATTTGCTCTTTGAGAAATTATAAAAATATTTGTTTGCATACGAAATTTTAATAGAGGTGTTTAATGATTTTTCTAATGATAATACTTTTAGTAGTGGGAGTCGCTTTTACTACATTTGGTTATTTTATTTATTTTAAAGGAAAATATAATTTGATTAATGGCTTTGAATCGGATTATAAATCTGGAAGAAAATCAGAAACCTATGCTAAAAAGGTTGGTTTAGTAGAGTTTATGATTGGAATCATCCTTGTTGTAGTTGGGTTTTGCATGTTCATAATTAAATAACAACTCCTAATTTTGTTTATCTGTTATTTTTAAGGATGCATCTCCTTATTCCAATGAAAGCAAGGAACAGGCAAACAGAATTAGTTTTTACATACTTAGTGAGCAGTCTATTAATTTAGAGCCTATTGCATTGACGTCAAATAAACATAATAAAGGCTAATGGCTTTTGGGATTTAAAAAAATCTTAGAAGTCATTATTTTTTTTTGCAAACTAAATTGTGAAGAAATTTAAAGCTTATATTTTTTAAATATATTCTTCTCTTGTAAAAATCTTAAATTTAAAAAGAGGAAAGGTGATATAATACAGCTGATAATTAGTATCAATGGGAGGAGTAAATGTTTAAGAGTTTTTTTGAAAATTTTAGAGATCCAAAAGACAACTTTGGCGGCAGATTTATGTTAAAGAGCATGAATAAAGGCCATGAAAAACTAGCCAAGTGGGGAAGGTCTTACTTAAATATTGATAAAGATTATACTGTTTTAGATTTGGGCTGCGGTGGTGGACGGAACATAGAATATTTTTTAACTAAAGCTGATAAAGTTTACGGTCTTGATCACTCAAATACAAGTGTAAAAATGGCAAGTGAAATAAATAAAAAAGCCATAGATACTGGAAGATGTAAAATATTGGTAGGAGATGTAAAGAACCTTCCCTTTGAAGACGAATCCATAGATATTGTCACAGCTTTTGAAACTATTTACTTTTGGAATGACATAGAAAGATGTTTTAAAGAAATTTATCGCGTCTTAAAAAAAGAGGGACAGTTTTTAATATGCAACGAAGTCTCCTCTAAGGAAAGAAGAGATGTAAAAAAACTGTTGAAGATGATAAATTTTGAAATTTACAAACCCAATGACTTGACAAAAATGCTTAGAGAATTAGGTTTTTCCTGCCAATATCATTTAGACAGAAAAAAACAAATGGTTCTTGTTGCTAAAAAATAAGATAAAAAAAGGCAAGGCATAAAATATGAAAAATCACAGTTTTTATTTCAATTTATTTAAGCATCCTATGAAAAGTTTTTGCTGGAAAATACGAATATGACTACACCATAGAAATAATGAAAAGAGCAAAATAATTTATCGAAAATTAATGGTAAATAAAACTTATAATTGATTTCATCTAAGAGAAAGAAGGTGTTTAACTGTGACTTTATACAAAAGTATATTAATAGGTCTATTGGGTTCATTCTTGATGTTTTTAGGAGATATGATTTTATATTATGATTCTAATGATTACGATGGACAGGATACTATAAATAATATTATTGGCATAATGAAAAATGTCAGCATAAAAAGATTATACCTTGGTGGTCTTTTAGGTCCAATATGTGCCTTTATATATTGTATTGGATTTTATCATATTGTTTTGGCAACACAAGAAAAGTATTTAAATGTCGCTTGGTTTGTATTTTTAATAAATATTTTTGGCATGATACTAGGAGGCACTTATCACATTCAATGTGCCTATCTAGGTCTTTTATCAAGGCACGAAAACAAGGGAGCTTTTGACGAATTTTTAAAATTTTTAAAATTTCAAGCAAAAATAGTTTTTGGAATTTTGGCTTTAGCAAACATAGCCCTAGCATTGATAATTTTATTTGGATTCACAGTATTTCCAAGCTGGCAAACCTTATTTACACCAATATTTCTTTTAATTTTTACTCCTCTTGCTGAGAGATTGCCAAAGGGACTACATATGATCATTCGCGGAGGCTGGTTTAACCTAATATATTTCATTTACTACTTAACTTTATTGATACAATATAACAATGTGAATTTATAAGCTTATTTAAACAGGAATTAAAATTATTGTTTTAGAAAAAAAGAGAATTTTTAAAAAATATATTATTTACAGGAGAAAATTTTATGAAACAATTAAATTTAATTGATGATAACAAAACAAAAGCTGACTACAAAAACTGGGTTCCCGAAAGCTTGTTAAGGAATTTAATATTTGCAAGTCTTGTGGTTTTTATTCTTTTTATAGCCTTGGGTGTCAGTGATTTTGTATTTAGTGGAAGAACTCGTCTTATTTGTTCCCTTATCCTTGGCCTTGCAAGTCTGATACTTATTTTCTTTGCAAGCTGGATGGGATTACTACATAGGACTTTTGATTACAATGGAAAAAGAAAACTTGCAAAAATAATTATAGAAAGGACTGCATCTTATGTAATAATTCCTGATGGAGGCTTAGGACTTGACGTTGGCTGTGGTAGCGGCGCACTTTCCATAGCTTGTGCAAAGAAAAATCCAAAGGCGACTATGGTGGGCTGTGACATATGGAGTGGTTCATATAAAAGTGAATTTTCTAAAAAACTCTGTGAGGACAATGCAAAATTAGAGGGAGTAGAAAATGTGAGATTTGAAGAAGGAAATGCAGTGAATCTTCCTTTTGAAGATGAAAGTTTTGATGCAGTGACAAGCAACTATGTTTATCACAATATAACGGGGCAAAACAAACAAAAACTTTTATTGGAAACATTTCGTGTACTTAAAAAAGGTGGAGTTTTTGTTATTCACGATTTGATGAATAAGTCAAGATACGGAGATATGAATGAGTTTATCAAAAAGCTTAAAAAAGATGGCTACCAAGATGTGCGATTAATTGATACAACAAAGGGTCTTTTTATGAGTCACAAAGAAGCTACCTTGCTAGGGCTTTCTGGCTCAACTCTTCTAATTGGGAGAAAATAATAAAATTATATAAAAATTAGTATAAAAAATTTTAGAAAAATGATGGGGTATGTAAGATGAAATATAATAGCTTTTATTTCTTATTATTTAAAGGGCAAATGAAAAAAGTTCTTATAGAAAAGTATGATAAAGCATATGCTTCAGAAATTATTAGAAGGAGCAAAAAAATTTATAAAAAATTAATAGAAGAGGCAGACGACATAGGCGATGACAATCCCATGGCATACAATGAGACCTTCGCTCTTGTCTTTGTCGCTCCCTACATAGCAAGCGAGAAGAAGATTCCGCCAGAGACCATTCAGGAAATGATGCGCCGCTCTCTTTATTCTGTCAAATGGTTTTTTTCCTTGTTTGATCTCAATACTAAGAAGGGAAAAGAAGCCAATAAGAAAAATATTCTCAAGTATTATAAGTGGTACACACCAGAAAAAGAAAAGCTCTATCCAACTTCTTTTAAAGTCGACTTCGAAGGTCAGCCCTATGAGGGTGCTTGCTATTATAGAATTACTCGTTGTCCAATATGTATCTACACCAAGAAACTTGGCGTCTTTGAACTGATGCCCCTATTTTGTGAGCTTGACGAAGTGATGATAAGCCTTCAACATGGAGTACTTCACAGAAAAGGAACCATAGCAAAGGGAGCAGATTGTTGTGATTATTTTATCACAGGTGATAGAGAATGAAGTCACAAGAATTTAAAATGCCTGCTTTTGGAGTTGGACCCATATATGTAATAACTTGTTTAATACTTACAATAGTAGCCTTATGCCTTCATTTCAAAGGATACCTATATCAAGGAGAACTAAATAAAGGGAAAATAATTTTTATTATAGGAGGAATACTCTTAATCCTTTTCGGCATATATTTATGGCTACAAGCAGTTATAGTGGAGAAAATAAATAAAAAAGTTAAAGAGAAGAAGTTGATAACAAGTGGGGTCTACAGTTTTGTAAGGAATCCTGTTTATTCGGCCTTTATATTTATATTTACAGGCATACTATTACTTACAGCAAACTATTTTTTATTAATATTGCCTTTAATTTTCTGGGCCTTCTTAACAATACTAATGAAAAACACAGAAGAAAAATGGTTAAAAAAAGAATTTGGAAAAGAATATGAAATATATTTAAAGGAAGTAAATAGGGTAATACCTTGGATTAGAAGAAAAAGCAAGTAATTTTAAGTAACAGCTACATTTGTAGCTGCTATTTTTTCGCAATTTCTTAGGAAATTTTAGTAAATTTTTTAAACTTAATTTTAAGTTAAAAGGGAACAACAAGTTTTATTCTCTGCTTATTTTAAATTATTATCTTAAAGATTAATCGTAAGGAATAATATAGGATGGGTTGCTGAGGATTTTTTTAAGTTCTCCCAAAAGAAAAGGGAAAAATTCTGTGTAGGCTTTTCCTCCGGCTGGATAAAAAATGTCTCCTATTTTAGGGAGAGAATGTAATCCAGCTTGGCTCAATTCAAAAATTAGACTGACTAAAATAGGGATAAGAGGCAAGAAGGCTAAGGCTAAAAAGTGGACCAAATGGGCTCTTGCTTTTTCTCTGTCCTTTTTCCAATAGTAAAACAAAGATGAGAAAAGTAAGTACCAAAAGAGGAGAAATCCTCCTATTAAGCCTATTATTGAAAGCAGAATAAAGAAAATTCGAAAAGGCCACTGATAAGCTGGACCCTGAAAAAACATAGCTAAAAGAGAGTTAAGGGGGCTAATTAAAAATAGAAAAATTCCTAATTTTATTAGCCCATAATAGTTTATTTGAGGAAATTTATTTTTATTCATGGATAGCTCCTTAGATCATTCAAAATTAGGATCAAGCACAAGAATTTAAGGTCCTTCTAACTTACATGCTACTCTTTTATTCTGTGAATAACAAATAAAAAGATAGTAAGCATTCGATGAAATTAAATAATCTGTGTAAGAAACTTAAAACATAGACCTATGGTGAGCTTTAAAAATTAAATGCCCACAATTTTATATTAATTTTGTTAGCTAAGAGCTAGGTGCTTTTTTATCCCTAAATTCCTAAAAATTTAAAAATGTTTATAAAAAAACACCCTTTTGGGTGATGTGCTAAAGGTCGACTTGATATAAAATTATTTTACAAGAATAAACTTTGACTAATAATTAATTTCAAGGAGGTTGTAATATGAAATTTATGAGAAAAACTCTTGCCGGGACTTTGGCTATGATAATGATGATTTTAATTCTGTCTTCAGGGGTCTTTGCCAAAGAACTTGTTGGCAACGTCCAATATCCAGAGTTTAACGACACTTACGAAAACCCAGGCGACTTTATCCTTGGCGATATAACTGATCAGGAGCTTATTGATTATCTTGGCTTCAAGGACCTTAAGGCTGAGTCTTGGTACCTAAGGTATGTCTACATAGCATACTTCGATAAGATAATGAAGGGCAAGTCTAAAGAAATCTTTGATCCCCTTGGCAAGGTGACTATGGCAGAGCTTGCTTGCATCTCTGCCAAGGTCCACTCTAAATTAATGGTGGCAAGTTCTGATTTCAAGCAAGTGAAGGGCGAGGCTTGGTACATGCTTTATGTGCGCTACTGCTACGAAAATGGCATCTATACTAACGACAAGGTTGATTCTGGAAAAATTAGTCTTGAAAAGGCTGAGGACTGGAATAGGGCAGCTAAGAGGTGCGAGGTTGCTGGCATGCTTGGTCGCTGCGACAACTTTTACAAGAAGGGCTTCATAAATCCCGATGTGCCTCTCACAGACATTTCTGATGTCAAGGAAAGCACACCTTATGCAGAAGAAATCTTGCTTTTATACAGGTCTGGAGTTGCAGTTGGCGATGTCAATATGAACTTTAGTCCAATGCAAAAGGTATCCAGAGCTGAAATAGCTGCCATGACTACAAGACTTTTGCACGACGAATTTAAAATTGGACTTCCAAAGGGTTAAGATTATATAGACTATTTTATTTACATAAAATCATGGCGCTGGTCTATAAGATGCAGAAACTTTTCTGCTCTACTATAATTAAGATAAGGGATACTTATTATTTATGCGAGGGATATTATGAAAAGAAATTTAAAAATTTTTATTATTATGATACTTGCTCTTGCCCTCCTTGCAGGATGTCAGAAGGGGAAGGCTTCGTCAGAGGTGCCAAAGGAAAATACAAGTAAGGCAAGTGAGGCTAAGGCTGATAATCAGAAAAATGAAGAAGGTGAAGATTCCAAGAAGACTTCTTCTAAGGGTCAAGAGGATTTAAAGCCCGTTAAGGGGGCAATTATTGGTTCTATGTCTTCCTATGTTGAGGACAGGGAAATCTGGAATGACTTCATTGATGAAAAGAGCAAAGGATCTGCAAAGAGGGATGAATTTGGTCTTCATTTGCCAAGGATACTTTTGGACTCTAAGGATGCAGAGAAGGCAAACCAAGAGATTGACGAAATTGCAGATAATTTAAGAAAAATTTACCAGTCTGGCAAGGGAAAGATGGAGGAGGATGAAACTGGAATATATTCTTCATTTTCAGTTTACCAAGACGACCATGTATTGAGCCTAATGATTGAGATTTACGATACTTTGTATGACGATCCTCCAGGCTATTTTGCCTATAACTTTTCTCTGCCTGATGGAAAATTTATTGATGACTATGAACTGATGAAAAATTTTGGCGTGGAAAAGGATGAGATTTTGGGCATTATTGAAGATAGCTTGAGAGAAGAGCAAGATTGGACTACTATGAACTACAACAATGACGTCCTTGACTATACATTTATCTATAATCAAAACAACTCTACTGGTTTGATTTTCAAGGAAGTGTGGGACAATTTCGAAAGTAATGAAAATAAAATTTATATAGACGAAGTTGGTAAAGCTCACTTCCTCTTAAGTCAGTATCCAATTGTAAACATGGTCCCTTGTCCAGTAACTTTAGAGCTTAAGGCAGACAGATTTAATAGGGATCCAATTTCTGCTGAGTATTTGAAAATGGCGAGAAAGCTTGGCATAGACCCCAAGGACAAAAACCACAAGGCTTTTATAATCCACCTTGGCGCTGCCTTTGATGAAGAAAGTTTATCTGCTACTCTTGAAAAACTAAGTGCATGGACAACTATATTTTTAAATTTTGATGACCCTAATATGCTTGTTTCCATGAAACAAAGCGAGGGTGGCGACATGCCATACTTAAATGGAGAGGAATGCTACCTTGTCATTCCTAAGTACAGGAATGCCTCTGTTTCTTTAGAGGAATTGGAAATTTCTCAAGATGGAAAGTTAAAAGAAGTGCCAAATGAATTGTTAGATTTTAATGCCTGTGCTGGAACAACTTTTGTCTGTCAAAACATTAGTGACATCGCTCCAAATGGAAAGATCACCATAAGGTACAGAGACGATGTAATAGAATTTTCACCTTCTATTAGTTTGAAGGATGGCAGCCTGATGCTGCCAGAGGGAGTGACTGACGCAGAAGATATCCTCGATTGGAAGAGCCTAGTTCAAAAAAATATTTATTCACCAAGAATGTTTGAAATAATGAAGACTATAATTGGAAAGGGTTAATAGTTTTGATGCAAAAACTTGTGAAGATAAGTTAAGTAAGAGTATAAACATTAAAAAAAGGGGAACAAAAAGGCACTTACAGAAGTAGGTGTCTTTCGTATGCCTAGATTTATAAGGCATAATGTTTAAAATTAATTTTATTTTTCTAGCTATTTTATTTTTACGATTAGGCTTTATTTTCTCTAGGCTTGTCCTTTACTGAAAGGAAAACTGTTAAGATAATGCAGAAAAAGCCTGCTAATTCTGCTAAAGAAAATCTCATTCCCAAAAATATGGAAGCAAGTAGGGTAGCAGAAGCTGGTTCCAAACAACCTATTAGGGTTGCCTTAACTGGCCCAATATGTTTTACGCCTTCAAGAAAAACTGAAAAGCCAAGGGCTGTTCCAATAACAATTATTATGGCAATCATTAGCCAAGCTATGAAGTCAAGATCCTGGGGTAAGATCCAAGCCTTGGTCAAGATAGATATGAGGATGCCTCCTAGAAGCATGCCCCAACCAGTTACTATAATATTTCCCCAAGAAGCTATAATTGGCCTGGAAAAAAGCGTATAGGTTATAACACCTACAGCTGAGAGCAAGCCATAAATAAGTCCAGCTGTAGAAATATTCATATTTCCTGGATTTCCTCCAGTGGAAATTAAGTAGGTTCCAAAGACAGCCAAGAAGACTGCCAAAATTTGAGAAAATCTCATCTTAGTTTTTGTAAGAATGGACATAAATACAATCATTATGACAACATTAAGACTTTGCAAGACTGTTGCCGTTGCAGAATCTGAATATTTTATGGCGCTGATAAAGGCGTACTGGCACAATAAAAGTCCTAAAATAGCAAAGACAAAGAGCCAGGCTAGGTCCTTTGGGACAGTCCAAATTTTTAAGACCTTATCCTTTTCTTTAAAGGCCCCTAAAATTAATAGTAAAATTCCTGATAAGACCATTCGTATTGCCGTGACCCAAGATGAATCAATATCATAATTCATAAAAAGATATTGACCGCATACACCAGAGATGCCCCAACTAATAGCACCAAAGGATGCAAAAAACGAACCTTTCAAATTACTTTCACTATTCAAAAAATCTTCCCCCCTAGATGATAAATAAACTTTTTTTATATTTTAAGTAAAAAATTTCTAATAAAAATATAATCTTATAATGCCAATAATAAGAAAGAGTGGAAAAGCCTATAAGAAAAATTTGAGTTTATTCTTTCTTCTTTCTCATAAGCCTACGTTTATGAGAGAGATTATAGTATACTTTAATGTAAAAGACAACAAGTCTGACTTTTATTAGTATTTTATTGAAAATTATTTTTTTAATATCAAATTAAATATTATTTTTTTATCTCTTTCTCAATTTTAATATTTCATAAATTGGGGAAATATATAATAGGACTTTATTTTAGAAAGGGGTCTTGATATGGCGAAAAATTATACTAAAGATTTGATAAGAAAAGAATTTATTAAACTTTTAAATAAAAAGAAATTACATAATATTACTGTTACAGAATTAGCTAAGGCATGTAACATTGAGAGAAAAACTTTTTATTATCACTATGATAATTTGACAGAGTTGGTAAAAGAAATCTTTGATGAGGAACTGGATATAGTAATTGAAGAGTTTAACGAGACTTTATCCTGGGAGGAAAGTTTTATTTTAGCGGCTAAATTTATTTTAGATAATAAGAAAATGGTAAAGCACATTTATGAGTCTGATTATAGAATTGACCTTGAAAAATATATTTTTTCTATTTCCGGTGAAATTATGAGAAATTATGTAAAAAGGCTTGGACAAATTACTAAAGCCAAAGACATTGATATGAAACTTATTGCTTATTTTTATCAATGTGCTTTAAGTTCCGCCCTTATTAAATGGGTTGCAACAGGAATGAAAAATGATCCAAAAGCCATAACCCGTAGACTTGGAGAACTAATGGATGGCAATATTTTATTATCTTTAAAGAGAAGTGAAAAATTAGATAATTTTACCCAAAATTTTGACATTGAGTAAAAGTTACCCAAGTAAGCTCTTTTGGTAGATGATGCTTTATCTTAATAATGTTTTAATGAACATAGAAGGAAAGATAAAGAACTATTAAAGGAGGATATTATGGAACTTAAAACTCGTGATAAGAGACTTAAATTAACTAATGGGGATTTTCAAAGATTAGTTAAGACAAGAAAGCCTGAAGGAATTGAAGAAAAATCTGCTTATTTAATTGGAACAGGAGTTGCTTCACTTACTGCAGCATGTTTTTTAATTAGAGATGCTCACATGGAAGGTAAAAAAATTACTTTCTTAGAACAATTAGATATAGCCGGAGGTTCTTTAGATGGTAAATGCATGGAAACTAGAGGATATGTTGCCCGTGGTGGTAGAGAAACAGGAGCTCACTTTGAATGTCTATGGGATATTTGGAGCTCAATTCCAAGTATTGAAGATCCAGAAATGAGTGTGTTGGATTCTTATTATTACACAAATTATGATGATCCAAACTTTAGCAACTGCCGTATTACTCACAAACAAGGTGAAAAATATGATGATGGTAATTTTAATTTAACTCAAGACCAAGTTAAAGAAATTGCCGATCTTTGCATAACAAAAGATGAAGAATTAGATAATAAAACAATAGAAGAAGTTTTTTCTGAAGGACTTTTAAACTCAGACTTCTGGACTTATTGGCGAACAATGTTTGCCTTTGAAAATTGGCACTCTGCCTTAGAAATGAAACTATATTTAAATCGTTTCATCCACCATGTAGATGGATTTACTGACCTATCAGCAGCAAGATATACAAGATTCGACCAATACAATTCACTTGTTAAGCCAATGGTTAAGTATCTTGAAGACCATGGATGTAATTTCCAATACAATATTAAAGTAACAGATGTAGATTTTGATATATCTGAAAACAGAAAGGTTGCTACAAAAATAATAGCTGAGGATAAAGATGGCAATGATAAGTCTATTGACTTAACAGAAAATGATTTATTATTCATCACAAATGGTTCTATGACAGAAAATTCTTCTTATGGTGATGACAATACTCCAGCAGAACTTTCAGATGAACAAACTGGTTGCTGGGAAATGTGGAAAAACATTGCTAAAAAATCAGATGACTTTGGTAATCCTGAAGTATTTTGCTCTGATGTAGAAAAGAGTAATTGGGAATCATGTACAATAACTTGCCATGATGATTCTGTTCCAAAATACATTGAAAAAATTACAAAGAGAAGTCCTTATACTGGAAAAACAGTTACTGGCGGTCTAGTAACTTGCCTTGATTCAAGCTGGTTAATATCTTGGACAATAAATAGACAAGGACAATATCCAGAACAACCTAAAAATGATATAGCTGTATGGCTTTACGGTTTATTCACAGATGTTGAAGGCGACTACATCAAAAAGAAAATGAGAGATTGTACAGGAAAAGAAATTACAAAAGAATGGTTATATCATATTGGAGTTCCTGTAAATGAAATTGATGCACTTGCAGAAACTTGTACAGCTGTACCAGTTATGATGCCTTACATTACGGCTCAATTTATGCCTAGAAAATTTGGCGATAGACCACTAGTTGTTCCAAAGGGTGGAGTAAACTTTGCCTTCTTAGGACAATTTGCAGAAACTCTTGACGATCCAGGAAGAGATACAGTATTTACAACAGAATATTCTGGAAGAACAGCTATGGAAGCAGTTTATGTACTATGTGGCGTAGAAAAAGCTGTGCCAGAAGTTTATGCTTCAAGATATGACATAAGATATCTTCTAAATGGAATGAATTCTCTATTAGATGGCAAAAAACCTGAACTTCCACTTAGCCCACTACAAAAAATTAAGCTTGCTAAGCACATAGAGGGCACAGAAATTGAAGAAATGTTAAAAGAATTTAATATAATTTAAATTTTTCATTATATTATAAAAAATTGGGGCGGTTATTATCGCCCCTTTTTTAACATTAACAAAAAGGAGTTTTCTCATGAAAAATAAGAACTTGAATAATCAAGCCTTACCTACTTTAAATGAAATTCAGAAATTATATGAAGAAATTTTGAGAAATGAATTATCAAATGAAAGGGATTTTGAAGTAGAATCAGGAGAATTTTTAAAAAACTTTAGAAAATATGAAGAAAAATCAGATATTATTAGACAGGAAAATAATTTAATAAAGAAATACCAAGATTTTTTAAAAGAAGAGAGAAATAAACAAAGGAAAATAATAGAAGAACTTGAAAACTTAATTGAATATGAAAAGTTTTTCCTGAAATTGGAGAGAAATAAGAGTAAGGAATTATATAATAGTAATTTTTTCGGAAGCACACCAGCCACTAGATACAGGATAAATAAAATAAAAGAATATGAAAGAAAATTAAAAGAGATTATAAACTCATCACCTGATGCCTGGGAGTTTTATTATCATAGACAACTAATGGAAGATATTGAGACTGGTTACAACAAGGGTCTTGTAGAGGTTAAGTATGTGCTTGACGCAAAGAAAAAAATTATAAGTTCTTTAAAGCAAGGCACCCCTGTATATATAATTGGTCATCTAGGTAGTGGTAAGACTCAAATAGCAAGAGAAGCAGCTATTGAATTTACACTAGGCAATATTATTCAAAAAGAATTAGAAGAAGATTTAGAAAATTGGTTTTTAAAAAATACTAATGCTAATGAAGAAGAGGCTATCGAAAAATTTAAAGAACTAAGAAAAGATAAACTTAAGCACTATAAAAATCTTTTAAGAGAAGGTAATCGTGAAGAAGTAGAGGCAATCTATCCATACTTTATTTCTGGATCCTACAACTTAACTTATGAAGATATGTTTGTTGAAAAGACACTTTCTCTTGAGAAAGCTTCTTCAAGTGAAAGTAATTTGGAACTAATTGATGAAGTTGTTGACCAATACTTTAGCTGGACTAAAGCTCATGGTAGAGATTTAGAAAATCTAGATTCTGAAAAACAAGATCTTATTAAGTCTAAACTTTGGGATAGTATTTCTGATATTTTTATAGCTAGAAACACAACTTACGGAACTGTAGTTAAGAAGATTGAAAGAGAAATTTTGTTGGCAGTTAAAAAAGGGAGACCTGTTATTATAGATGAACTTAACACTATTGCCATGCAAAACTTAATTGGTCTTAATGACATCCTTCAAAGTAAAATTGGATCTAAGGCCTATGTTACAGGTATTGGTCCAGTGAAAATAAAAAAAGGATTTGGTCTCATAGGAACAGGAAACCTATCAACTGAATCTGTAAGTTATGAAGGAACAAATGAACTAAATCCAGCTTTTAAATCTCGTTTCCAAACAATAGAATATAATTATGTAAATCAGAATACTATTGGTTCCTTAAAAAATCAAAGTGATAATAAGAAAAATGAATTATTTAGAATATTACTTGTGAGACTTGCAGATAACAATGGAAACCTCCATCTCCCAACTCCTAGAAGGACCTTAGAAGAAATATTTAGACTCTCACAACTTTCAAGAGTGATACAAGAAGTATTTATGGGAAAACTAATATCCCAAGAAGGCGAAAACTCATCAGAAGATATTCCTGAACTTAAAGAATCAGTTTTATCACTTAGAAATATTTTAAGAGTTTTAGATAATTGGAATCTTGGAGAAGAAAAAGACTTGAGTCTGGCCTTATGGGATGGATTCATTAGTTCCATAACAAGTCCACAAGATCAAGCCTATATCCTATCTCAAGCTGTGCGATTTGGTTTCTTTAAAGAATCTGAAGGATGGACAATTAAAAACCAAAATCTTGGAAAATTAACTTTAGAATATGATGAGATAAGAACTAGGCCTTATGAATATACAAGAGGGGAAACTGAGTCTTTATCATACCTTGACTTAATCAGGATTTTATTTGGTCCTCAACCAAAAAGGGAAAAATCACCAGCTTATTTTAAAGATTTTATTAAAGATATCAAGGATAAAGATAATATTTCTATTGAAGAGTATGAAGATTTAAATAAAAGATTAAATAAGTTAGAACACTCTAAATTTCTCTTAGATTATTTAATAGACTTAGGAAAAGAAGGAAAATGAAGTTCTCTATTAATACAAAAGAATTTGAGGAAAATTTAATAAAGTTAAGAGAAGAATTAAATAATAGTTTACTAAAAGGCAAGAAAGTAAGTGACGATTTCGAAGACGAATTATTCGAGCTCGAAAAAAAGCAAGAGAAAATGGAGAAAGAATTACTGTCCTATTATAGGTCTTATAGTGACAATATTTATAAAAGTAAGATTGAAATCACTCTCATAAAGCTAGAAGGTTCTTTTAATTCTGAATCTTATTTAAAATCTTTTTTAAAAATTGATGAAGACATATTTTTATTTTCCTATATAAACCAAAAACTTCATTTTGCTAGGATACTTGATGAAGGCGTTGAAAGAATAGAATTAAGTCAAGCTGTTAAAAATTTTGAAGACCTTATTATTTATATGAAAAAAATTAATGATAATAAAATTTTAGCTTTTTCCATAAGTGGGGGAATTTATATCTTAAGCTATGAAGATATTGACAGTGTTTTTGAGAATAATAATAGCTTAAAGATATATAAATTAAAAAAATCTTTTAAAGGCTTAGAAAATGTAATACAAATTGAAAAAAACAAATTTTTATTACAGAAATTGGGAAGTGGTCTTGCAGTTCTGGAATTTAATAAAGACTATTCTGACTTTAATATTATTATTGCGAATGAAATTTCCATAGAAGAGGGTGAAATATCTTCTTTAGTGGAAATAGGAGACTACAAATTTTTAATAGGAACTAGAGAGGGCTTCCTCTTAGAAGGAGAATACAAAACAGATCATATTAGCGTGAAGGAAAAGATAAAAATCTTTGAGGGTCCTCTTAATAAATTATGGATTTTAGAAAATTTCAATCTTCAAAAAGAATATTGTGCTTGTTTAGGAAATGATGGAAACTTTGCTCTCTTTAATTTCAAAAAAAATAAAATTATAAAATTAAAGAGTGAAAAAATTGCGGGAAAGCTTTTTGAAATAAAAAGCAAGAATGGAACTAGTATCTTCTTAAGTGAAGACGGACTTGTATATGTCCTTGAAGAAAAAATGGGAGAATGGGAGTTAAATGAGGATCTAACGAAACCTGACCTTTTTATTGTAAATGTAATAGCTAAAGATTCATCATCCTATTTGTGTCTTGATATTTATGGTAATTTTTTAAATATTAAAATAGACCACTTGGATTCAATAAAAAAATTATATAATCTAGAATTATTCTAAAGGGAGGGAGATAAATGTTTGGAATTAATAAGGAATCCTTAGATGAAGGAAAATTAAAAAAAGAATCCCAAGAAAATCTCAAAAGTTTTATAGAAAAACAAAAGCAATCTCTCTCTACCTTTACAAGAGAACCAGGACTTAGGTACATTGGATTAGAAAAACTAGAAAAATTCTCTTTTAAGCCTAAGGAAGGAGTACTTTATCTACCCTTATCAGTCTTTATTGAAGAAGATCTAGATAATAGTGAAGTGATGTGGCATATCTATTATGAATTAGCCCTTTATCCAGATTGGAAGAAAAATGCGATTCTATATTTAGAAAGAGAAAAAGCTTGGAAAAATGAAATAGACCAAATGACTTTTTATATTTATAAAAAAGTTAATGAACTTTTAGAAGAAGACAATAAAATCGAGAAAAAATACTTGAGAGAGTATGTAAAAAAAGAAATTTTAGATTTTTTATTTGAAATTGATAAATATACAAGGTTTTTAAGAGTTCTTGAATCTTGTCCTCAGTATAGAGATGAAGAAGAAAAGGGAAAAATCTTAAATTATATGAAAGAGACAAAAGATAAGGAAGAATTATTTTCCGACCTAAACCATCATGGATTTTCCAAAAGTTTTTTATTCTATAGTCTCTACAAGGACGATGAAAATTTCAAATCTAAAATATTAGAAAAATTTGATTCAAGTGTCTTATCTAAATCAATTTATGAATTTTTAAAAAAGGAACTTATAAAAGAAATAAATGAGGATCAAGGAATAGTAGAAAGAGATCCTCTAATAAAAGCTTTTATATATCCAAGTTTTAAAAAATTTTGGTTAGAAGAAATTGATTCCATGACAACTAGGTCTAGCGATGGCGAAAATGATGGAGAAAAGTTCTTTGAAGAAAATCGAGATGAATCTCAAGGAAGTAAACTTGAGTCTAGTAGGGAAGATGTAGAAGAAAGTTTAAAAGAACTTATAAATCAAGAACCTAAAAATATATCTTCACTTGATGAATTTGATGAATCTGATTTAAAGTCCTATGGAATAAGTGAAGATGAAATTGATCTATATAATTTTTATCTAAACAAAACAAAAACACAGAGAGAAGAGAGCAGAGCAAAAGGGAAATTACAAAAAACTTAAGATTTTTGACAAATATTTTTTAGAATCTCAAAATAAACTGTTGCCAGAAAAAATTGAAATTTCATTCCTAATAGACAATTCTGGATCTATGAATAAAGAAAAAATAGAAGCCATGAGAAAAACTCTGGCAGTTAGTCTTTTATCTATCCAAGATTTTAATAGGTACTTGCAAATTGAAGCGGGAAAGACTAACCAAAAAATTGAAGTTTTAACAGAGTCTTGGTTCTTTGGGAAAAGTCATTATAAAATTAAGGATTTTGACGATACCAATGATTTAGAAAAAAGTAAAATAATTTCTTCCATTGTCAAAGTTGATGCAAGTGATGGGACAACAGATGACGGAGCCTGTCTTAGAGAAATCTATAAAAGTATAAGCCCTGAGCAAAAAAGAAGAATAAAATCTAAAAAAGAATATAAGATAATTTTTGAAATAACTGATGGTGCTTCCACTTTTCCTGGAGCAACAAAAGAAATTGTGAAAAAATTAGTGAAGGAAGACGTAGAAATTTATGCAATTCAAATAGGTAAAATCTCACAGATTGATAGTAAAACCTTTAATTATATTTGGAATGACAGTTTTAAATATCCTCACGGCTTAATTTTAGGCGAGGACATTCACAAATTGACAGAAGAATTATTAAAACTTGTCAAAAAAAACTTAGAGTCAATATTTCACACTTAAAAATTTTTTAATTTTAAATCACTAAAAAATTTTTTCGATTTATAAGAATCTCAGGAGATTTTTTGTTGCAACTTAATATATAATTAATTAAAGATATAAAAAATTCTTAAAGGAACTGAAAAATTAATTTAAAATTAGGTGAATTATATGATAATAAGAAAAGCAGAGGCAAGGGACCTAGATGCAATTGAAAGCATATACAATAAAATACTATTAAAAGAAGAAGAGGGCGAAGTTACTATTGGATGGAAAAGAGGAATTTATCCGAGACGAGAAACAGCTGAGGCAGCTCTTAAAAGAGAAGATATGTTTGTTATAGAAGATGATGGAGCTTTTGTGGGTGCTGGAATAATTAATAAAGAGCAAGTTGATGTCTACGCAAAGGCAAAATGGAAATATAGCGCCGAAGATTCAGAGGTCATGGTCCTTCATACCCTTGTAATTGATCCTGATAAAAGTGGCATGGGTTACGGAAAGAGATTTGTAGATTTTTATGAAAACTACGCTAGAGAAAAGGCCTGCAAGTATTTGCGTATGGACACAAATGAAAAAAATAAACCTGCACGCTCCTTATACAAAAGTCTAGCTTTTGATGAAATTGATTGTCTCTCTTGCATTTTTAATGGACTTGAGGGAGTAAATCTAATTTTATTTGAAAAAAAGCTTTAAAATTATAAGTAAATTAAAAATTGGAGAGGGTTATGAAAGATATTGAAAAAATTTGTAGGGTCGCCTTGGTGCAAGCTGAGCCAGTTATGTTTGATAAAAAGGCATCTTTGGAGAAGGCTCTAAAATATATTGAAGAAGCAAGTAAAAAAGATCCAGATTTAATTGTCTTCCCTGAACTTTTTATTCCAGGCTATCCCATTGGCATGAATTTTGGTTTTAGCATGGGGAAGAGAAGTGAAGGTGGACGAAAAGACTGGTTGCGCTATTATAATGCATCTCTTGTGGAGGGTGAGGAAGAGTTTCAAAAACTTCTAGAGGCGTCTAAAAAATCTGGAGCCTACATAAGTTTAGGATTTTCAGAAAGAGATCCAGTTAGCGGCACACTTTATAACAGCAATGTTATTTTTGAACCCAAGGGAACTTATAAAATACATAGAAAATTAAAACCAACTGGAAGTGAGCGACTTCTTTGGGGAGATGCCAACAGAAATTATTTTCCAATCACAGAAACAGCCTTTGGTCCTATTGGCAGTCTAATCTGTTGGGAAAGTTACATGCCACTTGCTCGTGTTGCTCTCTATGAAAAGGGAATTACAATTTATATTTCGCCTAACACCAATGACAATCCAGAGTGGCAGGCAACAATTCAGCATATAGCAATAGAGGGCAAGTGCTTTTTCATCAATGCCGACATGATTGTCAGGTCTTCCTCTTATCCAAGGGATTTAAATGAAATAGAAGCCCTAAAGGATTTGCCAAGCCTTGTGTGCAGAGGTGGAAGCTGTATTATTGACCCCTACGGACATTATTTGACTGACCCTGTTTGGGATAAGGAAGCAATAATTTACGCAGACCTTGACATGACTTTAGTGGCAGCCTGCAAGATGGAACACGATGCAGTGGGACATTATGCCAGACCAGATGTCTTGGAACTAAGGGTTAATGATAAGTAAAAAATATATAAAAAAACATAAAATTTGAAAGATAAATAGACGAATAAAAAAAAGACTGATAGATAAAATTATCCGCCAGTCTTTTTTGTGATTTAAAATAAATTATCTTCTTTTTTTCATTGAGCCAAGCAGACCTCTTGCGATTTCTCTGCCTATACTTCGTGTAATTGTTCCTAGCATGGAGTCGATGCCCTTGTCAATGTAAGATTTTTGCTTGCGAGAAGATTTTCTTTCTTTTTCTAATTCTTTCTCGCGTCTTTCAATTTCTTTAAGCCTTTCTTCTTCTAGCTTTTCTCTTTCTTCTTGAATTTTTTCTCTTTCAATTCTCTTAAGTAAAACTTCGTAGGCAGATTCTCTGTCAACCATATTTTTGTACTTTGAATATAGATTTGAAGATTCTACTAAATTTCTGTATTCAGCATCACTTAGTGTGACAAAGGAGGAGTGTGGGGGAAGAATAAGTGCTCTATCTGCAACAGTTGGTGCGCCGCTTTCATCGGCAAAGGAAACTATAGCTTCGCCAGTCCTAAGATTTATGATTTCTTCCTTTAAATTCATTGAGTCGTCTTGCCTAAAGCTATCTGCAACAGCGTTAATTGCCTTTAATTCCTTTGGAGAGTAGGCTCTAAGTTGATGGACAATTCTGTTGGAAAGTTGTGAAGAAACTTCCTCAGGCACATCAAGTGGATTTTGCGTAATGAAGAAAACACCAACGCCCTTACTTCTTACAAGCCTTACAACTTGGACTATTTTATCCTTCAGAATACTTGGGGTATTGTTAAAAAGTAGGTGTGCTTCGTCAAAGAAAAACACTAGCTTAGGTTTATCTAAGTCGCCAACTTCTGGGAAATTTTCATAAATTTCTGATAGGAGATAAAGAAGTAGCATTGAATATAAAAGAGGATTTGAAATTAATTTATTGGCATTTAAAATATTTACAAGACCCTTGCCAGTTGCATCAGTCCTCACTAAATCATTGATGTCAATGGCAGGTTCGCCAAAAAACAAATCTCCACCAGCATCTTCAATGAATAATAATTTTCTTGAAATGGCAGAGAGACTTTGACTTGCCACATTGCCATAATTTTTGCTGACTTCATCTCTATTGTCGTTAACAAAATTTATAACTTGTTTTAAGTCCTTTAAGTCAATTAACAAGAGACCTTCGCTGTCGGCAACCTTAAAAATAATATTTAAAACTCCCATCTGTGTGTCGTTTAAGTCCAAAATATTTGAGAGCATAAGAGGACCCATTTCAGAAACTGTAACTCTTAGGGGAATCCCCTTTTCACCATAAATATCCCACATAGATACAGGATAATTTTTAAATTCAAAATTAGAGATGCCTAACTCATTAAGTCTATCTTGTAACTTGTCATTCATCTCGCCAGATTTAGAAATATTGGCAAGGTCGCCCTTGACATCGGCAAGAATTGTTGGCACTCCTGCATCAGATAGACCTTCAGTTAGGACCTTTAGGGTGACAGTTTTTCCAGTTCCTGTGGCACCGCTTATTAGTCCATGTCGATTCACTTTATTTAAAAGAATACTATTTTCTGATTTTCCCTTTCCAATTAAAATTTTGTCCATGAGAACCCCCCTTATTATGAAAGTTATTAACTATCTTTATTATAGCAAAGATTACAAAAGTTCACATAAAATAAATTTTAAAGAATGATATAATTAATTAAAAGATTGAGGAGGATCTTATGGAATATGTAAAAAAAATTTATGGAGTAAATATAGAAGATCTACCAGGAGATTCATATCTTAGAGAAATTCCCTTTCTAAAAAATTTTA
>QWCB01001254.1_pt1 | contig 27203 bp, 28 predicted proteins | sample 1972511 | NCBI WGS metagenome assembly QWCB01 (sample SAMN09866719, study PRJNA288562) | Human gut metagenome isolate term5_stool, whole genome shotgun sequencing... | isolation source: gut | host: Homo sapiens | place: USA: California | reverse complement strand
AGTCTCGCACGACTACGGTAACGGAAACGAATACGGATCCCAAAACCGGTAAGGTCACGGTGACGGAAACGGAAGTAACAGAGATATGGAAGATATATACCATCGTCTACAACGGAGAGGCCTATTTTGAGGATAAGATATTCGCTCTGTCGGACGAACAAAAGGGATTGGCGGAAAACTACGCCCAGAACCTGAGCGTATTCCTGGGCGATGGTATGATGCAGGGCTTGCTGCCCGCCGAGTCCGCCGGCCTTGTATCTTTGGGCGACATTCGCTTTTCGGATGGCGCGACGCAGGTGGTCTACTATAATCAGTTGGACAAGCGGTACGCGCACAAGCCCTACGGCACCGACGACATCGGCACCTACGGCTGCGGGCCTACCTGTATGGCAATGGTGGTATCTTCTTTGACCAACGAGACGGTCGATCCCGTTGAGATGGCACGTTGGGCCTATGAAAACGGTTACTGGTGCAGTAGAAGCGGTTCCTACCATTCGCTGATCCCCGGTGCTGCCAAAGCGTGGGAGCTTCCGGTACAGGGCTGCGGGAAAACAGAAGGGCAGCGCATTGTGGATGCGCTCTCTCAAGGCAAGTTGGTGGTGGCAATCATGCTGAAAGGTCATTTCACCAGCTCCGGCCACTTCATCGTGCTGCGCGGTGTGGAGAACGGAAAGATACTGGTGGCAGACCCTGCCAACTATACCCGAAGCCAACAGGCATGGGATCTGTCTATCATCCTGAATGAAGCCAGCGGCCGTGCCGGTGCCGGTGGGCCGTTCTGGATCATAGGGTAGGAAGGAGAACTAAATGTGAGTAAACCAAATGAATATGACACCTATATCATCCCGCCCAATTTTATTGAGGGCGGGACTTTTTTCGGTGGGCTGCTGAAGCTCCGCAACACAGCCGAGGCACTGGTTATCGTGCTGGCTATCGGCATACCGGTGTTCTCGGTGTCCGCACTGACATTGACAGCCAAGATCATTATTCTGTGCCTGACTGCGCTGCCGCTTGGCATCATCGCGCTGGTGGGCATCAACGGTGAAAGCCTATCCTCGTTCATCTTCCTTGTTCTGAAATACCTCCATAACCGCCGCGTTATTACACTCAATGAAGAGGAACAGGGCAAGCGAAAGAAACGGAAAAAGCGCAAAGCCAAGGGCGGTGACGCCGCTCCCAAGTATATCAATCCCGTGGCGGAATACCTGCCCGTGGAGAAGATTGAAAACGGCGTCATCTACACAAGGGATCACCGCTATCTGAAGATCGTTGAGGTCGTACCTATCAACTTCCTACTGCGCAGCGCCAGAGAGCAGCGGAACATCATCTACTCGTTTATCTCGTTCCTGAAGATCAGCCCGGTCAAAATGCAGATCAAGGTCATTGCCAAGCGGGCCGACTTGAACCGGCACAGGGAGATCGTGCAGCAGGAGATGGCACGGGAGACTGATGAAAACTGCCGCCTGCTGCAGCAGGACTACAACGAGGAAGCGGAGGCCATTGCCTCCCTGCAAACGGCAGCCCGCACCGCAGTCAATTATCTCAAGCAATGCGGCAATGAGGTGCTGATCCCGGAAAACGATGATGAATTTACGGTCGATACCCTCTACCATTTGCTGTGCCGCAACACCACCACGTCGCTGCCGGATCGAGTTCGCCGGATCGTTGCCCAGTATCAGGAGAAGGGACTGGAATCTGAGATCGACGCCATTCCCTGTACGGAGTTCTTCGCCCCTGACAGCATCGACTTCACCAACGGGCGGCATATCTGTATTGACGGACTCTACTATGCCTATCTGCTGGTGCCCTCCACTGGCTATAAGGCGCAGGTGCCGGCCGGCTGGCTGTCTCTCATTGTCAACGCCGGGGATGGCATTGACCTGGATATGTTCATTAGCCGCCAGCCGAAAGCCCGCATGGTGCAGCGGCTGGGACAGCAGCTTCGTATCAATCGCAGTAAGATCAAGGACGCCAGCGATACCAACACGGACTTTGATGATCTGGACGGTGCTATCCGAAGCGGCTACTTCCTGAAGGAAGGGCTGGGCAACAACGAGGACTTTTATTACCTGAATCTGCTGATCGCAGTGACAGCTCCCACAGTGGATGAACTGGAATGGAAGGTCAATGAACTGAAAAAACTGCTCGTGTCCCGTGATATGGACGTGTGCAGCTGCGCCTTTCATGAGGAGCAGGCGTTTCTATCGTCGCTGCCGCTGGTCAGCATGGAGAAGCACCTCTTTGAACGCTCCAAGCGCAATGCGCTGACCACCGGCGTGGCAAGCTGCTACCCATTCACGTCCTATGAGCTGAGTGATGAAAACGGCATCCTGTTCGGCCTGAACAAGTACAACAACTCTCCGGTCATCATCGACATCTTTAACTCCAAGGTTTATAAAAACGCCAATATTGCCGTATGCGGCACCAGCGGCGCGGGCAAGACCTTCCTGATCCTGCTGATGGCACTCCGTATGCGGCGTAAGGGCATACAGGTTTTCATGCTGGCACCCTTGAAAGGTCATGAGTTCCACCGTGCCTGCATCAACACAGGCGGCGAGTTTATCAGTATCTCCCCCGCCTCCAAAAGCTGCATCAACGTGCTGGAGATACGTAAGATAGACAAGTCCGTGGAGGAAACGCTGGATGGCCCCGGTATCGAACGCTCTGAGCTGGCAGCAAAAATTCAGCGGCTTCATATCTTCTTTGCCCTGCTGATCCCCGATATGTCCTATGAGGAAAAACAGCTTTTGGACGATGCCCTGATTCGTACCTACGCACGGAAAGGTATCACCCATGATAACGCCTCTCTCAGTGATCCGGATAACCCCAACGTTTACCGCCAGATGCCTGTGCTGGGCGACCTCTACGACGTTCTGCGGGAGGAGAGCGATACCAAACGCCTTTCCAACATCATCAACCGCTTTGTACACGGCTCGGCCAGCACCTTCAACCAACAGACCAATGTGAATCTGGACAACAAATTCACAGTGCTGGACATCTCGGAACTCAGCGGTGATCTACTGCCTATCGGGATGTTCGTAGCTCTGGATTTCGTGTGGGATAAAGCCAAAGCCAACCGCACGGAGGAAAAGGCCATCTTTATCGACGAATGCTGGCAGCTCATCGGCGGCGGATCCGGCACCTTCGGCATCGGTAACCGTCTGGCGGCTGAAATGGTGCTGGAGATCTTCAAGACCATCCGCGCCTATTCCGGCAGCGGCATTTGCGCGACGCAGGATCTGAACGACTTCTTCTCCCTGGACAACGGCAAGTACGGCAAGGGCATCATCAACAACTGCCGTACCAAAGTCATCTTGAATCTTGAGGACGAGGAAGCCCAGCGCGTTCAGCAGGTATTGCACCTCTCCGAAGCGGAGGTCATGGAGATCACCCACTTTGAGCGGGGCAATGGCCTGATCAGCAGCAATAACAACAATATCACGGTGGAAATCAAGGCCAGCCCACTGGAACGCGACCTTATCACCACAGACCGCCGCGAGCTGCTTGACCTGCTGCGCCGCAGGAAGCGACCGGAAGCCTAATACGGCGTTTATACGGAGATAACACGCATTACAAAATCAATACGCATATAATACGGAGTTAATACGCATTACGGAGGTGATGCCGCCTATGAGAAACAGAGAGCAGATCTATGGACAGGAGGCCGCAGAGCTGCTGCGGAACATAACCGTCTATCACTGCATGCGCCGTGACCAGCTTCTACGCCTGTATCCGGGCAAGGAGGGCGTGATTGAAAACCTGCTGCGCTATCTGGTCAAGCAGCAGCGGATATTTTATAACACTGACCGGGATTGCTACGGAGATGTCCCTGACTGCCGCGAGGACAGAGAACTGACAGTGGCACTATGGGTGCTGCTGGACTTTATCGAAAAGGTGGAGTATCACAGCCCTGACAATATGCCGGCAAAGCTGGTATTCTTCGCCGATGGCGAGGTATATGAGGTCGTCTATGTAAGCCCGGGTAAGGAAGCGTTGCTGCAGCACGCGCTGGCCGCGGAAGATGATTCCGGGCAACGGCTCGTTATCATTGAGGAAGAAGACCAAATGCAGCACCTGCACATCCCTCATATCGCCGCCTACTGCATGGTGGATGACCAAGGCTGCGTACAGTACTTCAGGAAGGAGGAATCTTGTGGACAGAGCCACCCTCTCGCAGCGGATAGAGAGCATTTTGAATGAGATCACCCGCCTGTCCAACACGCTCTACGCTATGGACAACACGAATATCCAGCGGCATTCAGATAACTATGAAATGCTGTCCACCGAGGCCGCACTGCGGGGTGAGGTCATTGCCTGCCGGCTGCGGCACCTGATCTATGAGACGACCACCATCCGAAAAGCCGAGTATTTGACATCGGCTGGTGTCATGCAGGGCATCTCTGTTATAGAGAAAGATGGCATACTGGAAATCACGCTCCCCTGCCTACTGCCTAAGAAGAGCAAGAAGCATAGCTGCGAGTATCTGACAGACCCCATCTACTACACGCTTAGTAAGTATGCGCAGACACACACGCTGCCCAAGTTCCGGCACTGTGTTGTCTGCTTTTCTCATATCTACAGCCGCGAGCTGTCCCCCAACCGGGTGCGTGACTATGACAATCTGGAGCTCAAGCAGCTTTTGGATGTGATTGCCACCTTCATTATGGAGGATGATACAGGTCTGCTGTGCGATGCCTATAACACGACGGAGATCGGCGACGGTGACTGTACCCGCGTGTCGGTGATGGATAAGGAGCGTTTTCAGGGCTGGCTTTCGGACCGCGAGAATCGGCTCAGATCTATATCCGATTTATAGTGTTTCGACCGTGTCAAAAACAGTACACATGACGATGGTACGGCAAAGCCTGTATTTCCGGGCATTTTCACATGATCGGTGCGGGCGAAAAATACCGTGGTCATGGCAGTCTGGGTACTGCACACCAGAAGGAGGTGGTCAGTATGAGTACCCTACCACAGAAAGCTCCCGGTAGCCTATCACAAGCCTATCAGCTATTGGCGCTGGTCGCCCTGTCCGGTGAGCTGCCGGCCAGCCAACTGAGCAGGCTCGCCGGTGGCACCAGCTACAAAGAGAACGTGGTCAAGTCGCTGAAGCGTCAGCGGCTTTTGCTGTCCTACTATAAGAACGGACTGCGTGGATACCGGCTCACCGCCGCGGCGAAAAAGCTGCTGCTGGAGCACAACCCAGAGAGGTTTTCTTTCTACCTGTCCGGAGCCTGTGCCACCAACCACATCAGGAGTGAGTCAGAGCAGAGGCTTCGACTCCACCGTGTCTCTCAGACATTGATCACCATGCGTAACGCCAACGTTAGTATCTTCCGCGATGAAAAACCCGGCGTATTCCGTCCCGGTGAAACAGCGATTGGTAGCATCTGCACACCTGCCTTCTACACCTCCCGTGAGATCAAGGAGATGGGGACGACCTTTGTTAAAATCCGTGGTGCCCGGTCCGTGGGCGTTTTACTGACACCGCAGCATATCCACGTGGTTTACAACATGGGCAACGCGCTGATGAAATGGAGCTATAAAGCTGAGATGCGGACAAAGGCACTCATGCAGACGGTGCTGTGCCGTGAACGAATGCCGCACCAGTACCACCCGGATACCGTGCAGGGTCTTTTGCTGGGTGACAGCATGGAGCTGGCCTATGAGCTGCTGACTGATCGGGGTGGCAAAAACTATTTCGTTCTGGATGGCAGCTATGAGCGATTCTGCTTCTTGACCAACGACCATCATGGAGAGGCGCTGCTGCGCCTCCTCTGTGATAAAGAACTAGACAATGACCTGCGCGAGCTGCTGCTCCTTGATCTGGAGCCCCGGCAGCTGAGTGAAACAGTGGAAAATGACGCCATGACGCCGGATGGTGCGCCGGTGCTGTTTGCCTATGACTGTGACCTGCCGCGGATCAGGCGGTTCGATACGGCACTGCGACTTCAAGACCGCTATGGCATCCTGATCTGCTTCGACCATCAGGCCGAAGTGCTGCGCCGCTACTGCGGCGACAGGGCTGTTGTGCAGGCCATTGACTTTGCTGCGTTCGAGAGGAGGTTTTTCCCGTAGAAAAAAAGAAACTGCGCAGTCTGCTATTCGCACTCCCGCTATTTCTATCAGGGCTGCTGTTTGGCGGCGGTTATCTATCGCAATTCGTCCGAAACTATCAACAGTGGAAGGACGCGGGCGGAACGCCAGGCGACGGAAGCTCCCCGGCCGCGCCGGTGCTGTCCTTCTCCGCCTGCTGCGAAGCACTGTTCAGTAAGAGCGGGCTCATCGGCGTAGGGCTTTGCCTGTTGCTGCTGGGCCTGCTGATCGTCATGGTGATGCGCATGGGCTATTCCGATGTTGGGGAGTATGACGCGGAGCGCAACCTGACCTACTCCAACAAAGGCACCTACGGAACGGCTGGTTTCATGGAGAAAGCGGAGATGAAGGGCGTCCTTGATCTGGTGTCCGATATCCGCAAACACAGCGGCGTCATACTGGGCAAGCTGGACAATCAGGTGGTGTGTATTCCCGAAAACTCCCGGCTTAACGGCAATATCGCCGTGTTCGGCGCCAGCGGCTCTATGAAAACGCGAGCCTACTGCATCAATCGCATTTTGCAAAGCGCGTCCGAGGCCCACAACGGCCACACGGAGTCACTGATCATCACCGACCCAAAATCGGAGCTTTACGAAAAGACCAGCGAATATCTGCGCAGCAAGGGCTACGTGGTAAAGGTGTTCAACCTGATCCAGCCGGAGAACTCTGATTCATGGAACTGCCTGGCGGAGATTGAGGGTGATGAGCTGATGGCGCAGATCTTCTGCGACATTATCATCAGAAATACCGGCAGCGAAAAGGGCGACCATTTCTGGAACGCTGCCGAGATGAACCTGCTGAAAGCGTTGGTACTATATGTGGCACTGGGCTATCCATCGGAGAGCCGGAATATCGGAGAGGTCTACAAGCTGTTGGTGCTGAACGCGGAGAAAGAGCTGGACAACCTTTTTTCCATGCTGCCTGCCAGCCATCCTGCCAGAGCGCCCTATGCGCTGTTCAGCCAATCCTCAGATACGGTGCGCAGCGGCGTTATCATTGGGCTGGGCAGCCGCTTGCAGGTGTTTCAGAATCGGCCCATCTGCCAGATCACCAGCCATGATGAAATTGACATGGAGCTGCCGGGCAAGCAGCCCTGTGCCTATTTCTGTATCACATCCGATCAGGACAGTACCTTTGATTTTCTCACGTCCCTGTTTCTGTCCTTCGCGTTTATCAAGCTGATCCGTTACGCGGATAAAAACTGTGCCGACCGCAGGCTGCCTGTTCCCGTTCATGTGCTGGGCGAGGAGCTGACAGCCTGCGGCGTTATTCCAGACTTGAGCCGGAAGATCAGTGTGATCCGCTCGCGGGGCGTCAGCATGAGCTGCGTGTTTCAGAATCTGGCGGGCTTGCAGAACCGGTATCCCTACAACCAATGGCAGGAGATATTGGGCTGCTGCGACTATCAGCTTGCACTGGGCTGCACCGATGAGCTGACTGCCAAATTCCTCAGTGACCGCACCGGGGAGGTCAGCGTCCATGTCTCCAGCAAGGCCAAGCAGTTGGGTACATGGCGTATCAGCAACTACACGCCGGAGTTCCGCGAAACCAGCGGCGTGGGCAAGCGCAAGCTACTGACTATGGATGAGGTGCTGCGCCTGCCGGTAAACCGCGCGCTGGTTATCGCACGCGGCAACAAGGTGCTGCAGGTAGATAAGTACGACTATACCAATCACTACGAGGCAAAGAAACTGCGGGACTGCAAGGCATCCGCCCATGTTCCGGAATGGCGTAAGAAACCCACACCCACACCAAAACCGGAGCAGCCAAAGCGCGCACCTCGTCCGAATAAGCCCCCCGCCAAACGCAGCGAGTTTGTCAAGACCGATAAGGATTCCATCATGTCAGAAAAAATGTAGTACAAGGAGGAGCAACTATGCCGAGAAAGAAAACAGAAGAAATCGCTATTGTCCCGGATACTCCGGCACTGCCCGTGGATGATGCCGTGGAAGAGGGTTTGTCGGAACTCATAAGCGAACCTGTAACTGCGGACATTACCCCTGAGATCATGGAGCCCCCTGTAGAAGAGCCGAAAGCTGCGCTGGAGGACGTCCCAGAGACACCGCCGAGGCGCATCGTTCGCAGGCGGACGGCCACCAGAAAGAAGCAGTCGGCAGAGGAACCGGAGACGCCGCCCGCCGAAGATACCACCGAGGAACCTGTGCCTGATACTGTTCAGCCGTGGGAGATCCTGACTGTAGATGCCCGCGGCGAAGCGGAAACACAGGAGCAGCGGGAGGACATCATTTGGCATGAGATCCATACCGGCTATCGTACCCGGCGCATCCTCACCGGTATGCTGAGTGGTATTGAAAAGACGGATGCCGGGAGAACCATTGCCATCGTGGACTACAAGGGATTCCGCATTGTGATCCCCCTGCGTGAGATGGTGCTGGACTTCCCCAAGGGGCTTTATGGCATAGACTACGATGAAACGATCCTCAACTATCAGAAGATCCTCAATAAAATGCTGGGCGCTGAGGTGGACTTCGTGATCAAGGGGATCGATGGCAACAGCAGATCCGTTGTCGCCAGCCGGAAAGACGCCATGCTGAAAAAGCAGCAGATCTATTATTTCGGCACGGACAGCGACGGTCAGTACCGCATCTGTGCCGGGCGCGTGGTGCAGGCCCGTGTGGTTGCCGTGTCAGAGCGGGTCATCCGAGTCGAAGTATTCGGCGTGGAGACGTCTATTCTGTCCCGCGACCTTTCGTGGGACTGGATCGGCGACGCCAATGACCGTTTCGCCGTGGGAGATCATGTGCTGGTGCGTGTACTGAAAGTTGACCGTACTGATCCGGAGCAGATCTGGATCAAGGCCGACGTCAAAAGTGTAACAGGTGACAACCGGAATGATAATCTCCGCAAATGCCGTATCCAGGGCAAGTACGCAGGAAAAGTCACCCATGTCTATAAAGGCATTGTGTATATCCGACTCAGCAACGGTGCCAACGCCATCGCCCACTCCTGCTATGACCGGCGCAGACCCGGACGAAAGGATGATGTCAGTTTCGTCGTTACTCATCTGGACGAAGAACGCGGTGTCGCCGCAGGGATCATCACCCGAATCATCAAGCAGCATATTTAGGACACATGAAAAGCACCTGGCCGCAATCGGTCAGGTGCTTTTTTATGGATCATTCGGTCAGCATAGGCGTATCAGCGCTGTACTTTTTCTATCAGTTCGGCAACTGGCCGGTGTGCAGATAACGGAGAAGCTGCTCCTTGTCCAGCTGGCCGATGCCGAGATAATCCAGATCAAAGGGATTATCCTCAAAGAAGCTGGTTTCGTGCATGGCACCGCCCAGCACGATCATGCTGTCAATGATCGGCGTCGGTACGCTGAACTTTTTACCGAGGTCGTGGTAGATCTTGCAGCCCACGGGAATGTCCTCGGTGATGTAGCGGTGGTCGATGGAGTTCGGCCCCGTATTGCCCTCGTCGCAGGGCTTGTCCAGCGGAAAGATCACATTATCCTCGCCCTCGGAGCCAAGGCCCATGTACTCCTGCGTCAATATGCTGCGGCGGGAGAAGAATGACTCATAGGCATAGTCTGGAATGCGGATGCCGATCGCGTCGGCAATGGCACATTCCTCCTGATAGAACTGATACTGCACTCGGCAGATGGAGGGGCACAGCCCGTGGGAGTACATGGAATAGCTGTCGGGGTCGTTGCCATAGATGGATGACCAGTTTTCCATGCTCGACACGCCCAGCACCGAAGCGGGAACGTGGATCACCGGGTTGACATTGGAAAAGCCAATGTCCAGCACCGTGTCTCCGGCCACAGGGCCATCCCCGTGGGTAACGGCATCCATGCAGGGCAGATATTTGGCGGACTCCAGAAAATCATCGATATCTGTCATGGGCTGCGTCGCGCCGCGAAGGGTGATGGCGCGGTACTTCGCGCCTACATGGGGCATTGTAAAGCCGCCGATCTTCTCCAGCCGCGTTCCGTAGGGAGCGGAGCTCCAGCCGCCCACGATGACTTTCTTGGTGCAGCCGGCCTCGCGCATGAAGCGGCGCAGCAGAAGCGTGGCGTAGTTATCAGTAAAGATATGTACGACCTGACCGTCCTCCAGCAGCGGCACCAGGGTGCGCAGGTAGTGTTCCTGGGCGTTGGCGGTAATGCCGATCACGATAAGCCCCGCGCCCTTTACCACCTCGGCCATGTCGTTGCTGGCCAGATCCAGAAACGCGCGGCCTGACCGCTCAAAACCGTACAGATTCCGCTGTACGCCATCCAGCAGGATACCGGTCTTGTCCAGATTTGCCACGGCCTTGGGGGTGCGGGAATAAAGCCGCACTTCCCGCCCGGCCAGCTTCATATCTGCGGCGCAGGTCTTTCCGACCGCACCGCCGCCTAAAACGGCAATGGGCAGATCCTTCAGGTACGACATATCATGCTTCATCAAATGTTGCCCTCCTTCTACTTTTTTAACTTTAGCATTATGCACACTACCAGTTTACCACAGGAAGCGGGAGAATTGCAGTTAAAAAAGTGTAAAACATATGGCACACCAAATGTCATGTCACTACATCGGCAAAGGATGGCAACAGATTGGCACTGTTTTGCGATTTCGTCGTAAATCCTCATATGCTATACTTGGTACAGTCAAAATTGTAAAGGCCGCAGGGTAACAACTCAGCGGTCTTTCACATGCAGGAAGGTGGTGAGCCCCGATGCAGTAATTCATTTTTTGGGAGCCATGTGGCTGGGTAGAGACGATACTTACCATTACCCAATCGTGTACGCTTCGTGATTTCTGAAATCTGCTGTTGAAAAAAGGCTCTCTCCAGTCGTAAGTATGATTAAGTCCTCGCAGAAAAGGACTATCCCATATTTACACGAAGGAGAGATACCCATGAGGAATAAACTGATCTATTGCATCCCGCTGGCACTGAGTATTACATGTTTGATCGGTTGTGCAGCCAAGGCGGCTCAGATGCCGGCAGAACCGGAACCTGTGGCGCTGCTTCCCGAACAGAAGCAGTCTTCCATCGTTACGAATGATGCAAAGAATGAAACGATCCCCCCTCCACAGCAGTCTGAACACGAAGATACACCAGTACGCATCGTGGAAAGCAACCCTGCGGACACTCCAGCAAACGCAGATACCGAAGTGCCGCAGGCTGCGCCTGCACCTACCGCGCAGCCCAATGTCACAGAGGACATTCCTTCCGAGACTGTCCATGCAAAGACCGGCTATATGGAGCCGGAGCCTGTACCGGAACCGGACCCCACACCCGACCCCACGGCCCCGGCAGACCGGCAGGCGGCCATCGACGCCGCCAACGCCTATGCAGTGGCGCAGTACGGCGTCACTACAGATAGTAGCCTGACGCTGGACAACAGCGCCTACCGCTTCCCTGCCGCAGTGCCGGTGGATGCCTCGCAAGAGACGTTGGAAGCCAAGGCACGGGACATGGTGGACTTTACCTTTAAGCAGCTCATGATGCAGGCAGGACGGGACAGTGTGGCAGATGCCGGATTTCACTGCAACGTCTGCATTGTGGAGGATAGAGGGAGCCTACTAATCTATGTCCTTTACGACTAAAACTTGATACCCTAAACGCAAAGCCTCTCTGGCAACAGAGGGGCTTTACTTTTCCAACAAGGAGGAAGCTATTGAAAACTGTTAAACGATTTACAGCCTTAGTACTGGCGCTGGTCATGGCGGCGATGCTGGCGGTGTCTGCATATGCGGCAACCGTCGTGGTCAAGTACAAAGTGTACGTCTACACCTCGCAGTTGACCTTCAAGCAGTACGACTACAGCTCCAGCACCACGCCTAGCACGAGAAACCTGACCATTCTGGCGGACAGCAGTTTGGGCAGCGGCAGCGCCTTGTACCACGTCAAGTACGTCAACGGTGCGTTGGCCTACTGCATCCAGCCGGGTGTTCGCTCGGACGACAGCAGCAATTATGTGCAGGGCTCCAGCGGGTGCTGGTACAACCTGCCTGCGTCCGTTCAGAGCGGTATCGCGCTGGCATTGGCCTGCGGCTACCCCAGCGCAGAGTATGGCACGGCCTACGGCGATAACAACAGCAGCGACATCGTTGGCGCCGAAAAGTGGGCCGCTACACAAGCAGTCATTTGGGACTTGATCTGTGAGTACAGAAGCCCCTACGACTATCGCTCTTGGGGATCCAGTCCCTTCTATACCTGCGTCGATACGTCTCGTTATCCCACATTTGAGTTGTGGTACAGAGAAATCGTAGATGCGATGCAGAGTGCAACGGACATTCCCAGTTTTGCGGCGACAAGCAGCCGCTGGTGCGACACTATTGAGTTGACCAAGGACGCCAGCGGCAATTACTCCGCCAGCGTTACCGACACCAACGGTGTGTTGTCCGACTTCAATTTCAGCTCGAACAGCGGCAACGGCATTACGTTTTCTCAGAAGGGCAATACCCTGACCATCACGGCTACGGCAGAAGCCGCCAAGAATCTCAGCACCGAGAAAACCTACTCTGCCACTGGCAGTGCATACGGCATTGATCCCGACGAAGCGGTATTGTGCTGGTATGATTCCACCGGCAAATATCAGTCGCTGGCCAGCTATACCGGTACAGGACTTGATCCTGTGAGAGCCTACATCAAGATCAAGGCCACCGTGACAGAAGATAAGGGCAGCCTTACCATCAGCAAGACTGATGCCGACACCGGAAAAGCCTTGGCAGGCGTGACCTACCGGCTCTATGACAGCGCTGGCAACAAAATCGCTGATGCAATTACCGGCGCGGATGGCAAAGCGATCTTTTCTGACCTCCCGCTTGGCAGCTATACCTATCAGGAGATCAGTGCCCCTTCCGGGTATGTGGTGGACAGCACAAAATACCCGATCACCATTACATCCACGACTCTAAATATTACGGCGACCCGAACCAATGCGCTGGGAAAGGCCAGTGTTGAGATCAGCAAGGTGGACGCGGACTCTAACACCCCTCTTCAGAACGCCGGTTTCCGCCTGTATGATGCTTCTGGAAGCCAAGTCGCAGAAGGCTACACGGACGCCAATGGTAAGCTGACGTTCACCGGTCTGAAGCTGGGCAGTTACACCTGCAAGGAGTTCCAGGCACCAACCGGATATGAGCTGGACGATACGGCTTTCCCCGTTGTGCTAAATCAGAACGGACAGGTGCTGAAAGTCACTCGTGAGAACAAGCTGATCACCGGAAGCATCGAGATCCTGAAGGTTGACGCCGACACCAAGAAACCGCTGGCTGGTGTGGTGTATCGGCTCTTTGACTCCGAAGGCAACAAGATCGCGGACGGTACGACTGACGCCAATGGCAAGGTGACCTTTGATAATCTCAAGCCCGGCAGCTATAGCTATCAGGAGATCAGCACCGTGGATGGCTACCAGTTGGACGATACCAAGTACGATTTCAGCCTGACCAGCGAGAACCTCAACGTCAAAGTTACCCGTGAGAATAAGCCTGTCAAGGGCTGCCTTACCGTCCGCAAGGTTGACGTTACCGGTAGCCCCCTCGCCGGTGCGGAGCTGCTGCTGGAGACTTCCACAGACGGACAGGCTTGGGCAGAGGTAAGCAAAATCACCACAGACAAGACTGGTATTGCCAAGTGGGACGATCTCAAGATTGGCGCACAATATCGCGTCATTGAGGTGAAAGCTCCCGCAGGTTATACCCTGATGGCTGAACCGCTGTTCACCGGTGTGCTGGACAACACCAACCCCGACGTTACCATTACCGCCTGCAATAGCGCAGGATTTGTCTTGCCGTTTACGGGCGGTGTAGGATTCATGACCTATTTCGTGTTTGCAGCACTCATGCTTTGCATGGGTGTTTATTTTTGCAAAAAATCTGATTTGATGAAGGAGAAAACCTAATGAAAAAGATTCGTCGCGTATTGGCGCTGCTGATGGCGGTGCTCATGGCCTTCGGACTGATGACTACGGCATTTGCCGAGCCGACCATTGACACCAGCAAGAAAGCATCCCTGAGTATCTATAAATATGACATTACCAAAGCCAGCGAAGATGGCGTGTGGGACGCGGAATCCTACGTCTCTACCGGTCTGCATGACGACGCCGTTGTTGACAAGCTGAGCAAGTACGCCATTCAGGGCGTGGAGTTCACCTATCTGAAGGTGGCCGACATCACCATGAACAATGAGCTGGTGGACAATCAGCGTCAGGTTGGCGTGCTGTACGGCTTCGACACCTCTGATCGCTCCAACGCCGTGTTGTCCGCTATCGGCCTGACCGCCGCAGATGCCCACAAGACTGAGGGCGGTGTCAACTACTTCACCAGCGATGCTCTGAACAACAAGCTGTCTGCTGCGCTGGCTGCCAATGCAACTACTGTCAAGAACGCTCTGGAGGCTGCTGTTAAGAATGGCGGCGTGGCCATGACTGAGACCGATGCGACTGGTCATACCTCCGCTTCCAACATGGAGCGGGGCCTGTATCTTGTCGTGGAAACCCGCGTCCCCGAAATGGTCACCAGCACTTGCAATCCCTTCTTTGTTTCCCTGCCCATGACCACCATCGATGGCAGCGAGTGGCTTTACGATCTGACCGTCTATCCCAAGAACCAGACTGGCAACCCTGACCTCGAAAAGACTGTCCGCGAGAGCAAGAACAGCACCGGCAAGAACAACGGCAGCCTGACCGACATCACCGATGGCTTCGAGCATACCGCTACCGCTTCCGTGGGCGACATTGTGGACTATCAGATCATCAGCACACTGCCCACGATTACCTCCAAGGCTTCCGGCCTGAGCGAATACACTTACGTCGATACCATGTCCAAGGGCATCAAGTACAACAAACAGGACGTCGTTATTGAGTTTTTCAAGGACGCTGGCTGCACCGACAAGATCACCACTTGGGATGAAGGCTCCGGCAAATTTGCGGTGACTTACGATGATACGGCCAACACCATGACCATCAAGATGACCGAATCCGGCCTGAGCGAGATCAACGAGGCGACCACCGTTTACACCGACAGCGTAAAGCGCGGCTATTCCGACTGCACCATGCGGATCACTTACGCCGCCACTCTGACTGCCGACGCACAGATGGGCGACAAGGATAATCCCAACACTGTTACCCTGACTTGGAAGCGTACCAACACTACCTACTATGACACGCTGGAGGACTGCTGCCATGTGTTTACTTACGGCATTGATGTGCTGAAGCAGTTCTCTGACGGTAAGGGAAACATCCAGAACGTCAAGTTCAACCTGCACAATGACACCGACAACTACTACATCATCGCAGACCTGAAGAATGGCACCTACTACGCCAAGGGTGTCACCACCAAGAAGTCTGATGCGACCACCTTTATCCCCAACAGCAACGGCCACATTATCGTGAGAGGGCTGGAGGATGATGCTTACAGCCTGACCGAGATCGCCACCGATAAGGGCTATGTGCTGCTCAAGGAGGCAGTCAAGATCGTGATCACCACCAAGGAAAACGGTGCCTGTGAGAAGTGCGGTGCCAAGCTGCTGACCGCCAGCGCTACGGTCAATGGTAAGGATGTTACCATGACGGATGGCAACGCTGTCGTCACCCTGACCGTGGTTAACAACCCCGGCTTTGATTTGCCTCGCACCGGCGGTCGGGGTGTTTGGATGTATACGGTAGGCGGTGTCCTGCTTCTGGGCGCGGCAGCCTTCATCGTGATCCGCAGCCGTAAGCAGCACAAGAGTGAGCAGTGAAACGCTGGTTACTGGCGGCGGCTTGCGGTGCTGTGGCGTTGGGGTTACTTCTCTATCCGCTGGCGGGAGAACTTTTAAGTGAAAAGTACCACTCCGATGTGGAAACTACCTACACTGCCGCCATCAAGGACACCGACGATGCCGAGCTGACTGCCCAGCGGCAGGCGGCGCAGCAGTATAACGCCATGCTGGCCAATGCGACGATCTCTGAGGGAGGGGCTTCTGCCCCTCCCTTGGCCTACGCAGATCAACTCACGGTGGGCGGTGTCATGGCTTACATCGACATCCCCAAAATCAACGTGTACTTGCCTGTGCAGCATGGCACAGGCGCAGAGACATTGGAAAAGTCCGTAGGCCATGTAATGGGCACATCTCTGCCGGTAGGCGGCAGCAGCACCCACGCCGTACTTTCGGCCCACAGCGGTATGGCGAGCTCCAAGCTATTTTCGGACATCGATCAACTCGAAAAAGGTGATAAATTTTACATCCATGTGTTGGGCGAGGTACTGGCTTATGAGGTAGACGCCATCAATACGGTACTGCCCACGGACACAAGCCTGCTTCAAATCGAGGAGGGCAAGGACTATGTAACGTTGGTCACCTGCACCCCGTTTGCCATCAATACACACCGGCTGTTGGTACGAGGCCATCGTGTTCCTTATACACCAGAGCAGGAAGCGACTGCCGCCGCAGAAAAGCCAGTGGCATCCTCATGGACGCAGCATTACCTCACCGGTTTGGTCATCGGCCTTGGCGCGGTGGCAGTGGTCGGCGGCGGGTACTTCCTGATGAGGAGGAAGCGCCATGCGTAAGACCTCTCTTGTGCTGGCGGCGCTGCTGGCTGTGGCAGGCTTTTGCGTCATGCTATGGCCGGTGTTCACTGGACACAGGCTGCAAGCCGACACGAACGAAGCCGTGCAGAACTTCTTGGCCGAACGTAATGAGCCGGAGCAGAAATGCCCTGAACTGCTGACGGCCTTGCAAGCGTACAATCAGCGCATCTATAACGAGAAGCAATCCGGCCTCGTTGATTTGGAAGCCTGCGAGGAGCCTGCCGCCGACCTGCTCGCCTACGGCATAGAGGACGAAATCATAGGCGTCTTAGAGATACCCGCCATGGTGCTGACCATGCCGGTCTATCTGGGTGCGTCCGACGACCACCTCGCGGCAGGAGCGGCGGTGCTGGGGAACACATCAGCTCCCATCGGCGGCGACAACACCAACTGCGTTATTGCCGGTCATAGGGGTTGGAAAGGCGCGGACTACTTCCGACATATAGACAAGCTGGCTGTAGGCGATACCGTGAAGCTCACAAATCTTTGGGAAACGCTGACCTATACGGTGGCGGATATTCAGATCATCCAGCCCCACGAGGTGGATAAGATCAAGATCCAACCGAACCGCGATTTGCTGACGCTCCTGACCTGCCACCCCTATGCTTCGGGTGGGCGGCAGCGGTATGTGGTCTATTGTGAAAAAACTGCCCACTATGAGGCAATAAGCCAATCACGGTGAGCAGTTTTGCTGGCAGCGCATCAGACAAGCGTGTCATCCAGTAGGAAGTCGATGACGCTGAGATTGAGGATGCCATTACACGGTTTCAACGAAAACCCAAAGATGCTATTGAAATGTTTGCGGGTAAACCCAACAACATTTCAATGGATAAGCACATTCCTATTATCCAACTCCACGCGGTGGAGAAAATCAAAATTAAATCAAACCGCGACCTGCTGACGCTGCTGCCCTGCCATCCCTATGCTTCGGGGGGCGGCAGCGGTATGTGGTCTATTGTGAAAGAACCAAAAATTAGGAGGATCAATACTATGAAAAAAGCAATTTGCATCATTCTGGCAGTGGCTGCTGCCATGACATTTATCGTCTCCAGACGCCCCCGCCCCCGCGGCCGCAGAGAAATTTGAAAAATTTTTTCAAAAAGTGGCGCACTTTTGATTTCGTTTTACGGATAATGATAATAGGGGGATTTTTATGGACAAGCGCTTTTACCGATTTTTACAGGCAACCTGCTGTAATTGGCGGAACAGTTTTTTCATCGACTGCCAGCATTGTCCCAACTGCTCCGGTTTTCTTCTGTCTGTAAATCACAATGCCGTGCCAACGATCATCCCCGTGGCAGTATTCGAGGAGCTTTCCGGTGAGACCGTGGATAGATATGATTGCGTCGGCGTTATGACGCTGGAAGGCTTCCAACGCTTCTACACCAGTTGGCTTGTCTGGAATGTAGAGGATCCGAAGCGGTGCAGTCTTTCCCAGATGTGGGAGAGCTGCCAGCAATGAACGTATACACACCCGGTAAAGGAGGTGAACATTCTGAAAAGAGTCAATATCCATTGCCCTAATTGCGGAGCTAAGGCTACCTTGCATCCTGCCAGCTTTGTATATGGCAACAGTCGTAGTGCAGGAAGCTATCTGTATGTTTGCGACCGCTATCCCGCCTGCAACAGCTATGTGGCTGCCCATCGCGCCACACGGCAGCCCATGGGCTCTCTGGCTGACGGGGAGCTTCGGCATAAGCGTATCCAGGCACACCGGGCTTTTGACCGCCTGTGGCGTTCCGGCTTGATGACCAAGAAAGAGGCGTATCAATGGATGCAGACAGAGTTTGGTCTGCACGAGGAACAGGCGCATATCGCACAATTCGGCGCGTACATGTGTGATCGGTTGATCTGCGCCTGCGATAAGTTTCGTATCCACAGCGCAGAGGTCGCATAGAGAGCACGCCTAAAGCCACAGAGAAAGAGAGGTGAATCTGACGATGAAGAATAGGGATATTGCCCTTACTGATGCCCAGCGCAGTATGGTAGAGGCGAATATGGACGTGGTACGCTGGGCCATCCGTACCAGCATTCAGGTCAATGAGCAGCGCTATGGTTTCGGCTATGACGATTTGTTTCAAGAGGGCTGCATTTGGCTTTGCAAGGCCGCAGTGACGTATGACCCGGACGGCGGCGCCAGCTTTCCCACCTATGCTCAGAGGGTCGTTGAGAACGGTCTGCGTACCTATTGCCGGCTGCAGCGCAGCAAGGAGCTGCGCAGCTTTCCTGTATCGGAGATCTTTGACACGGAGGCTGACAATCACCGTGCCATGGCCTCCGGCATCCGCAGTCTTCAGGAGCAGTTGGCTGAGGTAGATGCGTTATCGCTTCTGGAAAGCGCGAAGCAGCAATACAACGGTGTCGCACGGCTGGGTATCGAGGCGATGCAGCTGAAATTTATCGGCCTGAGCAATACGGACATTGCTGCCTGCTATGGCGTCAAGGCCAACTATTTGGGGGCGGCCGTACATAGAGCCGCCGAGCGGCTGAGGAACAATGCGGAGTTTTTGAATAGCCTTGAATATGAGCCATTGAAGAAAAGCTCCAAGGCTTCGTGAAAAAATGTGAGGTGAAATTCATGCAGAAATACTATACGGCGGTGGGTCGTTTCGAGCGCAAAGGCCGCATGGGCGACATGACCTGCCCTATGGTCATCATCAACAACCGGGAATATGCATTGGACATCCAGGAGATGATCCTTTGGGCAGCACTGAACTGGCAGATCATGGATGCCGGATCCCTTGAGAATGCTTATTCTGCCAAGCTGAAAGCCAGCGGCATCAGCCCCCAGCGCAGTATCTCCGACTGTATGCGCCGGCTGATGCAGCGCGGACTGGTGGTGGAGGGCTGCGGCGAAACCGATGAGGATGCACTGTATGCTCTGTTGTCAGGGCTTTACGTGGTGCCGATCTCAGACAGTCTGCTGCTGCGGCTGATCTCGTTTATCAAGCTGACGGTTTTCGGCCATGTCCCTTTTGCGGTTACCAGGAAGCTGTTTCGCAAGGACCGGCGCAGCGCAAACGAACGGCGGGTTTATCGTCTGTCCCGTCAGGCACTCTTGTCCACGGCAGAACTGATCAAGTGTGTGGAGTATGACATCCATACGATCCACTCTGATTCGCAGCTGATGGACGCCCTGTATGCAGACGATACCACCACCAGCGACAATATCGCGGATATGGTCAGGCCCTTCGTCTGCTGCCGCCCCGTGCTGCAGGCTGTGGCAAACCTCTATCTGCGCCGTCAGATCATCTTTGAGAGGCTGTCATGATGGACAAGCTCAGGACAGCACCGCTGCCCCTGAGAAGAAAGCTGCTCCTCACCGCGTTGGCAGGGGCGGCTTTCTTCCTTGTAGGGCTGGCAGCCATTTTCTTTTCCCTCGATACCGTTACAGCTCTGCTCAGCGGCATCCTCGCCATAGGACTTGCTTTTAAAACGGCAGAACTCTACCGCCTAATTATCGCCGGGCACTACACGACCGTTGATGGCTCCTGCATTGCCATCACACAGACGCCGCTCCGCAAGTACCGCAATATCCGGATCATAGACAGTCAGGAGCGTGAAAGGACACTTGTACTGCCTAGGCAGGACAAGATAGAGGTTGGCCGCCGATATCGTTTCTATTTCAAATCCTCTGCACATATATCTCCTGCACAGGTACAGACCGGCAGCAGCTTCATAGACGAATCTCTCCCGACCGATGGCTTTCTTGGGCTTGAGGCGGCGTCGGATTATAGCAATGTTGACACAGTGCGTTGATTATAGTATAATTCAAATCAAGAAAAGCATACTATGATTAGAAGGAGGCTGTGATATGACGCTTTTAGATAGACTCACAACGAATTTCGGCTGTAACGAGCCGATCTTACTTGATGAGATTGACTGCAGGGGCTATTCACGCCCGTGGCTCTTCAAAGAACTGAACGAATTGTGTAGAACTGGTAGGCTGGTGCGTTTTGACCGCGGTATTTATTATATTCCCACTGAGACAGCATTTGGCACCAGTCTGCTCGACCCCCGCAAAGTAATCGAGAAAAAATATGTAAAGGATAGTTCTGGCTGTTACGGCTACTATTCCGGTGCAGCTTTCTTAAACCAACTGGGGCTGTCAACGCAAATGCCCAATACCATTGAAGTCTGTACCAACAACGAAAAGACACGTTCCCGTGAGTTAGCTATCGGGAAGCAGCGTGTTATTCTACGCAGAGCCAGAAGTAAGGTCACGGCAAAAAATGCTGCTGTGTTGAGCTTCCTGGAGCTTATGAATGAAATGCCGGCACCTTATTTCTCCGAAGGGAGGAAGAAACTGACCATAGAGTTTATCACAAAAAACGGCATTACGAGACGCGACATCACAGAATACGCACCTGCGTTTCCTGATAAGGCTATGCGCACTCTGGTGGAAAGTGAGATCATCTATCATGTTACACAGTAATAGAGAATTGTTCGAGCAAGCTATACTACGAACGGCAGATGCGACAGGGATTGCGGCCAGCATCATTGAAAAAGACTACTATGTCACGGAGTTTTTAAGGAGGATGACTTCCTATCAGCCAGACATGGTGTTCAAGGGCGGAACTTCACTCTCAAAATGCTATAAGCTGATCCAGCGCTTTTCTGAGGACATTGATTTGAATGTTGAAGACCGTCCCAGTGAAGGGCAGCGTAAAGCACTCAAGCGAAATATTTTGGCGGTAGTTGATGACTTGGGATTATCCCTGAGCAATGCTGAAGAAATTCGCAGCCGGCGCGACTATAATCGCTATGTGATCAATTACCCTGCATTGCAAGGGGCAACGTATTTGAAGCAGCAGCTTATCGTTGAAACCGTTGTTTCCATGCGCGCATTCCCGAATCATCCCATGGACGCATCCAGTTTCATTTATGATTTCCTGAAAGATACCGGCAGAGAAGATATTATCCGCGAATACAATCTGCAACCTTTTTCAATCAATGTGCAGGCAGCGGAGCGTACCCTGCTGGATAAGCTGTTTGCACTTGCAGACTACTACCTCAATGGATCGATCACAGAGCATTCGCGGCACATTTATGACATATATAAGTTGAGTATGATCGTCACGATTGATGATACTCTGCGACAATTAGCCAGTGAGGTCATTCTAGAACGCCGCTCGCACAAGGTCTGCCTGTCTGCACAAGAGGGGGTGGATATGAATAATCTCCTTCGGCAGATCGTTGACTCCGATGCATATAGGAGTGACTATGAGCAGATTACATCCGCACTCCTTTTTGAAGACGTGTCATATTCCACCGCAATCACTGCGCTGCAGCACATCATTGATTCTCGTGTGTTTCAATAAATATCAATATATAGAATTGCAACTCTTGACAATCGCAATATATAGTGCTACAATGCACTTGTAGTTGTTCTTTGTGCATCGCCTATTCAGGGTTTCCGAATACCTTTCGGATCGCACACGTTTGTTAAGATTGTAATTTAGTGCCGACATGACAGCTTTGGCTTATTGCTGATGCTGTATGCCGGCACTTTTTATTATAGATATTTAAGCCGTAAGGCAGAAAGGAGTGTAATGGCAAACATATCCGTCGTTGGCCGTATTGTATCGGATGATATTGAACTGAAGATCAGCGCCAATAATCGGCCCTATCTACGGTTCGACCTTGCGGAGCGTACCGGTAAGGGGGCTTACGCAAGAGCGCAATATTATCAGGTCGTTGCCTTTGGGGCTATTGCCTCACAGTTCGCCAAAAGAGGCTTGTGCCGCGGTGCGCTGATCAGTGTGGAAGGCACACTGGAGCTGGAGGACTATCTGAAACGGGATGGTTGGACGCGGGATAAGCGTCTGAAGATCATCGCGCTGCGATGGCGGTATCTCCAGCCCTATGACACGAAAGTGCCTGAACAGGTACCGGAGATCGACGGAGAACGAGAACCCTTGCCCGGATAGGATGCCGGGCATAAGAGGAGCTGTCATGTATCAAAAGGATGCGTGGCAGCTCTTCTTTTTTGTTTTCATCACGAAAAGGAAAGGATGTGCAAAGCATGAATAAGAAAAAGTCCATCTGGTCTGGCGTATCTGTCCTTATCGCAGCCGTTCTGGCCATCGTTGCGTTTGTACGCAGCGACACACAGATCTGGCTTCTGACAGCCGCATTTACCATTTGGGCGATTTGGGTCACGGCCGCATTCGTATTCCCTTATATACAGGAACAGGAAAACGAAAAGCGGCGCGCCGCCCGCAGAGCAGCCTATGATGCACAGCGCCAGAGTCTTCGCGCACTGTCTGTGGAAGAGGAGGATGGCTTCGGCCCACTGCTGCTCCGCCATGTTAACCACCGGATCTCCGCATATTTGAAAGCAGTGTATCCGGATGCCACATGGGAGTGGCGCAGCCCAGAGCCGGAGAAGCTGATCCTTCACGGCGGTACAGGCCGTATCACCATCTCTGGTATTCCCGACTATGATCAGGCGGAGGTGACCTTTGACCAAAAGGCCAACTTCTCCTGCTCACTGCTGAAGGTCACACCTGTGGTACAGAGTGCGGCGGAGAACGGTACCTCCGAGAAGCTGCCTGCTCCGCCCCGTGAGATCGATCCGCAGGTCTGGTTCGAGCAGCAGGGACGCAAGGTTCTGGATGATCTGATCTACGACCTCAACTCCCGTGGCTATAGCAGCCTTGTCATCAAGGACAACGGTGACATCTGCATCCGTCAGGGTGACGTAGAGAAAGCGCAGACCTCATTCAAAAGCCTGCCGGAGAAGCATTACTGGCCCCGGCTCCTGAAGGTATTCGAGCGTGAGGGCATCGCCGCCAGCATGACGGACGATGCCATCGCGCTGAACTGGTAAGGAGGGTGCTGCCATGAAAACAGGCTTAACCCTGGAGCAGCTTGCCGCGGAGATCACCCGGCAGCAGAGCGCCAAAGAGGATTATGTGGTCAATACCGGCAATCTTCGTCTGGAAAGCTATGGTCCCGATCTGACACTTCGTGTGCTGGACAGTGACGGCGCAGACCGTATCGAACCGCTGGAGATCGGGGACATCGCCCACCGGCAGATCGGTACGCATCTGAGTATCCCTGCCAAGTACTATGAGCGAATGCGCAGCGAAGACCCCGGACTACTGGCACACAATGTCAACACATGGCTGGAGCGGACACCTGCCCAGCGCATGATCCGTGTGCTGGACGGTAAGGCACGCGCCTACCTCAGCAATCGTTATCTGCGTATGGACAACTACAGTATCGCCTCAGCGGTGCTGCCCATCCTGGCGGAGATCCCCGATGTGCGCATCGAGAGCTGCCAGATCACCGACTCCCGCATGTATATCAAGGCGGTCAATCCCCGTTTACAGGAGGATGTGACGCCGGGTGACACAGTGCAGGCCGGTGTGGTCATCAGCAATAGCGAGGTGGGCTTAGGCTCTGTCAACATCCAGCCTCTGATCTACCGATTGGTATGCAGCAACGGTATGGTGGTCAACGATGCCGCCACAAAGCGCAACCATATTGGCCGGGCAACGGATGCGGAGGAGAACTTCCAGCTCTATTCCGAAAAGACGCTGGCTGCAGACGATCACGCTTTTCTGCTGAAGGTGCAGGACACTGTCCGTGCCGCCGCAGAGGAAGCGCGGTTCGCTCAGGTGGTGGGCATGATGCGGGAGGCTGCGGCCGTCCCCATGAACACCGCAGATGTACCCGGCGTTGTGAAGCTGGCCAGCAGACAGTTCGGCCTTACGGACTCGGAGGGTGAGGGCATCCTGCAACATCTGATCGAAGGCCATGACCTGAGCCTGTACGGTCTTTCCAATGCGGTAACACGGTACAGTCAAGACGTAAGCAGCTATGACCGCGCCTCGGATCTGGAGATCATCGGCTACAACATTCTGGCAATGCCCAGAAGTGTGTGGTCGCGGCTGAATCAGGTATCCGCGGCGTAATGTGAAAAAACAAAAAAGATAAAATGGAGGATCAAATAATGAGTTATCCTGAAACTACTACGATGGCAACTGCCAGTGCATTCAACCTTCCCACCATGGCCGGCCTTGATTTCGGCAACGATGATCTTGCCGACGATATGGAGGGCTTGACGCTCTCATTCCCCAAGGTCAAGATCCCGTCCGGCGGCGCACTGCAATTCGAGCTGCCTACCGGCGACCCGGAGAATCCGGAGTATACCCGGTTTCTGCAGGGCGTTATCCTGTATCACCATGCCAGTGGCGCGTATTGGCCCGAGGGCTGCGAATACGATGATAACACCGTCCCTCTGTGCTCCACCGTGGACGGAAAGCAGGGCTACGGTACGCCCGGCGGCGCCTGTGCTGCCTGTGAGCTGAACCGTTACGGGACGGCAACAGACGGAAAGGGGAAGGCCTGCAAAAATATGCGTATTCTGTATCTTCTGCAGGACGGTGACTATATCCCGCTGCAGCTCTCTCTGCCGCCTACCAGCCTGCGACCGTTCAATGATTTCATGAACGCCGCGTTTGTGGCCCGGCGCCGTCCGGCATGGAGCAGCGTGGTGCAGATCGGCTTGAAGCGCGTGGACAACGGCAACAACACCTACAGCGTGGCGACCTTCCGTAAGGTGGAAGATCTCCAGCCTGAACAGGTGGGCGAGTTCCGCGCCTTTGTAGAGTCGTTCCGCCAGCAGGCGAAGGAGATGCTGAAGAACCGTGCGGAGCTGTCTGCCGCCCGTGAGGGTGAGGAGGACCAGTATGCCACCGCAAACACCGAGTATGCTGTTGCCGACAGCGGCCAGCATTTCTGCATTTCCGGTGCGGATGTGATCGATGGCGAGCGTGAGGAGCTTCCCCACTAAATGAACCTGTCAGACCTTATAAGGATCTGAAACATGTGAAGAGCCGCAGCCTGTGTAAAACACAGGCTGCGGCTCCCGGCATATAGGAGGAACTGTAATGAATGAAAATACCCCCATGACCCCGGCGCAGCAGTTATTTGCGGAGGAGCATCACAATCTGGTCTATGCTTTTCTCAATGAGAAGAAGCTGCCAGAGGATGAGTATTACGATGTGGTGGTCTTTGGCTACTTGCAGGCAGTCATGGACTATACCACGCAGGGTGAGTCCAGCCGTTTCAGCTTCGCCACCATTGCATGGCGCAAGATGGAGAGCCGCCTGGCAGACCACTTCCGCCATCAGGCATCTACCAAGCGTGCAGCACCGACGGTCAGCCTCAATGCTGTTATGGACGATGCCGGCCTGTCTCTGTCCGATATGCTCTCCGCAACGGATGAGAGCTTTCTGGAGATGGAGATCGGCCTGCTGTTCCACGATCTGGGCCGGCATATGCCCCGCCGTGATATGAACGTACTGCGACTCAAGGCAGATGGCTACGGTACGCGGGAGATCGCGCAGAGGGAGAATACCACCGTGCACATGGTGCGGAGTATTCTCAAGTGTGCCTATTAGATCATTCGCAAGCTGTTTTTCGATTCGGATAATGATCGCGCTTTTCACGACCACACAGGTCGAAGGAAGGAGAAAGAAAATGAATAAGAAGCAGGTCATTCTTACCGGCCGGTTGGTCGCACCGCTCTTCTTACCGGCCGGTTGGTCGCACCGCTCTGCGAGGGCAGCCGTGCATGGATACGCCATCATAGCGGTCTGGTCTGCACCTCACGGGTCGTCCGTATCCAGTCGTTCTCTGACCGAAAAGCCGTTTTTGAGACCATGAACTCCATGTATCATGTGTCCTTGGAAACGTACCCTTTTGCGATGGAGCTGCCGGAGGCGATGTGCGCATAGTGTGACAAATGGTATAGGAGGGCGGCAAACGACGCCGCCCTCCTATACGCCCATCTCCCAGTATAATGGGTATAATGGGATTGAAACTTGACGTGAGGTAATAATTCGTCTATAATAAAGGAACAATAAGCGAGCGAAAGGAGTGCTGCGATATGATGATCCGTTCGGCAACATCACTGCGCAACGGCTATGATGAAATGGTGAAACTGGCTAAAGAGAAGCAGGAGCCCATCTATCTGACGCGAAACGGCGATGGTGAGATGGTTTTTGTCCCGCTGGATCTCTGGGAAAAGCGTGAGAAAGAACTGGATCTGCTGTTTATGCTGCTCCAACGGGAACAGTCCCGGCTTGCAGGCGCCAAAACCTCCACGATGGACGAAATGGAACGTCTGACACAGGAGGTCTTGAATGAAGATTGAGTGGCTGCATGAGGCGAGGATGGAGTATCGGGATCTGCTGCTGTACCATAAAAATACAGTAGGAAAGCAGTCTGCGGAAAAGTTTGCCGATATGATCCTGTCCTCTGTCAGAAATCTGGAGGCCTTCCCGGAAATGGGCGTCTTGAAAGAAACACAGTTGCTTGGACGATATGGTTTTCGTGCCTTGTTCATTGGCAAATACGTCTGTATCTACCGTATTGCAAGCGACACTGTGCTGATCTACCACATTGCCGATGCCAGGACGGATTATATGTATCACATCTTTGGGATTGAAGGAAACTAACATACCGATTTATGCGACAGTAAAGTCCAGTGTAAATCTATGCACCTTCCCCCGATACCAAACGTGCGCATCGAAGCAACACAATAAGATATAAATGCGGAGAAGC
>QWCB01003578.1_pt1 | contig 27248 bp, 24 predicted proteins | sample 1972511 | NCBI WGS metagenome assembly QWCB01 (sample SAMN09866719, study PRJNA288562) | Human gut metagenome isolate term5_stool, whole genome shotgun sequencing... | isolation source: gut | host: Homo sapiens | place: USA: California | reverse complement strand
GGAAATCTCAAAGCTGGAACATTAAGGATTATATTTCTCTAATTATAAGAACCAATTATTAAAAAATCATGATTCATAAAACTATTAGAGAAATTGCGGCTGCCTGGAAAGAGTACAAGCGGCCTTATGTGAAACAGTCCACTATGGCTGCATACGTATTGATCTTGGAGAACCATGTTCTTCCAACCTTTGGGGAGGATAATTCACTTCCGGAACAGAGTGTTCAAGCTTTTGTTTTGCACAAAATTGAAAGTGGATTAAGCACTAAATCGGTCAAGGATATTCTGATAGTCCTTAAAATGGTAATGAAGTTCGGAGTGAAAAAGGAATGGATGACTTATTATGAATGGGACATCAAATATCCCCCTAGTTCAGAGAACAAAGTATTGGAAGTCCTGTCCGTTACTAACCATAGGAAGATATTAAACCATATCCAAAGTCATTTTACATTCATGGGACTTGGTATTTATATCAGCCTTAGTACAGGGCTACGTATAGGAGAAATCTGCGCTTTGAAATGGAGTGATATCAATGTCACTGATGGAATACTAACTGTTAATCGAACAATAGAACGTATCTATATTATAGAAGGGGAGAAAAAGCACACTGAGCTGGTCATAAACACACCAAAGACCAAAAACTCCTGTCGCGAGATTCCGATGAATAAAGAGTTGCTAGGAATGTTGAGGCCTTTGAAAAAAGTAGTTGACGATGACTATTACATCCTAACTAATGATGAACGTCCGATAGAACCACGTACGTATCGCAACTACTATAAAAGGCTGATGGAAAAACTTGATATTCCAAAATTAAAGTACCATGGACTTCGCCACAGCTTTGCGACTCGTTGTATAGAAGTCGGTTGTGACTATAAAACTGTTAGTGTGCTATTGGGGCACTCAAACATATCAACTACGCTGAACTTATATGTTCATCCCAATATGGAACAGAAAAAACGCTGTATAGATAAAGTATTCAAGTCGCTGGTGAAATAAAATTATGTTATAGAGCGAAGAAATCTGATATAGTAATTTCTTCGCTCTTAATTGTTTTTGCATTCTTCTTAAGAATATATATTTAACTTTTTACATTATTTTTCAATGCATCAAGTTTTGCTGAAATTTTATTTAGAGTATTTGATATTTCTTCTATAGAAACCTGAACGGTTTTGTGAGGAGAAACTGAATGAGGCTTGACAAGACCTGCAACTAGATCTTGAACAGCGTCTTCCAGTGGACTTTGTACGAGCATATTAATACGGTTAACAAAGGTTTTGATGGGAATGATGGAATTTAAACTATATTTGCCATTATAGCTTATTTCCCGATGCACAACGCTTAATCGTCTGAGAGTCAATATAAAGCATTTTCTTGGGCCTATTTTGGGCGCCGAAGTCGCACAAAAACGCGCACCATTTCCGGCGGTCGTCACCATAACGGAGATGGACAATGCAAATATATTCATATTATGTGATGTCGTCAAGAAAGTTTAACGACGTGTTGGTGCTCACACTGAATTCTTCACAGAGACTGTCGAGTTGCATTCTCAAAAATGATTTTTTTTTTACAATAATACCCTCATGAAATGACCTGAATGAGCAATTTTGTCGGATAAGAGGTGGCTTATATGGTAATTTTGTCGATTAATGGATACTCCGACGGAGTTCGGCTTCTGTTATGCTCAATATCTTTCCATCAGGGAGGGGAATAGGCTTGGATGGAAGTTTCCAATCTTTGATTAAGGCATTCCTTGTCTCGTGAAACAAGCGAGATAACTCATAGCATAATTCTACGGTGTGAAGGAACTATGCTCGGAATTCATCAAAACTCAATTGCGAGAGATTAAGGTCGTTCTTGACTCTGTCACTATATAATTCTATATATCCCTGAACCTTTGCTGCAGGAGTTTGATTCTCTCCATCAAGGCATCGAAAGCCATAGCTTCGCCATAGATGTAGCCATTGACCATGTTGTCATTGTAATCACGCCTATATGCATCCAGCGTTTCGCCTTCAGGCACGAACTTGATGGCAGCAGGGTAGTCCAGATCATAGTTGACATAGCCAAGGTGATAAAACTTGCGGCGGTGTTCCACAATGGCCTGGTATAGGGCAGTGTCTTCCAGAGCGGCTTTGCCATAGTTTGTGTCCATCAGTTTTTCGAGATCGTAAAGATGGCGGCTCATCCGTCTGGAGCGAGGTTTCTCTTTTTGGAATTCCTCATTCAGCAGGAAGGCCTTTTCAAGAAAAGTCCTGGAAGGCGTAACTGTGCGAATGTCCACAGATAAGGCCTCATCAAGTTCCGGAAACTGGTTGTGTATGAGCGTAGTTATCGGTTTCGCTTCAAACGGCTCTGACATCGACAGGCAACTGATCTCGATCTTCACTCGAGGCAGGATATCGCCGTCATACGCGGGGAAGACGCTGTCATAGTTGACAAGGATAACAGTGGGATCACTATCGGCATCAATTGGCTTAGGACCTTCTGCCGCAGGCTGTGTGGTCTGATTCTCGACAGCAAACCCAACAATACCCATCTCCGAAAGACGCTCATCCAGTTCTTTTGACAGCGTGCCATGGATATACTTGCGAGAGGCTTTGCGAAGATTCTTGAGCTGCGTGTTATTTTCAACGGCAGCACAAGATAGGTTCCTCACTTCAAGGAAGAATTGCCGGCCAAGAGACAGGTCTATGTCTTCACTGAAACGCTCAATGATTGGCCATCCCTTGCTGATGGATGTGCCGCCTTTGAAAAGCAGATAGTCACTGCAGGATGTTGTGAACAGCGCTTTGAGGACTGCTGTTACCCACCAATCCTTTTCAACTGCGCGGTCTTCAATATTCTTGCTTGCCGCAGTGGTCTGAACAGCCGCAATGCGTTCGGATATATCGAGTTTTTGCCAAAGAGTCATTTTTTGATGGTTTTAAGCATTCTGACGAATATTTTACGAATCCAAGAAGGCATTACGGCTATGTCCTGTTCTATTGTATCTGGCTCCGGATGTCGTAGGATGATGTCTTGTATGTGGATAAAATCGTCTTCCGAGAAGTTTTCTTCTCCGATTGATTTCAGTGCTTGAACAATCAGACTCGTGTAACGTCCTTGGACTGCGAAATTCTTTGGAACGGCACGGCGGAATGTGATGGTTCGGCTCCCAAGTTTGATTATTCTTGCGGATCCGGAAGTGAGGAACACTGCATTCATTGGCACTTGAGTGGACAGACCAAGGATATTCTGGGCTGTGGCCCCAGTAGGAATCACCTGCGCATTGTCACGGCGTGCAATAGACTTTGCAATATCTTCAATAGGGGGATAGACCAGGCCAAAACGGGTTTCCTCAGTTTTGAGATATACGCCCCTTGAAAGATGATGTATGATACCATCCTTAGCCAAGTCCGATAGGATTTGGCCCACGTATTCATCATCAAACTCCGGAAAACTGTTATTGAAGAATAGAGTCCCGTTCTGAGCCATCTGAATCCGCGATTTGATGATGTTTATTATCTTGTTTTCCTTTGCCATAAGAGAACTTTTACTCGGTAATTTTTGCAAAAATACCGATAATTTCTCAAATATACAAAATTCGGAGCATTGTCACCCGCATGTTAGTTATCTTTGTAACTCAACCATAAATTGAACAAGCCATGGCAGGTAAATGTAAAGAAATGAACGAAATCAAGCAAGTGTTGCGTCTCCACCTTGATGGAGAATCAAACCGGTCGATAGGCCGTAAACTGGACCTGTACAATGGTGCGATCAACAAGTACATCACTCTGGCAGAGTCTTGTGGGATACCCATACCAGTACTTCTGTCCATGGAAGGAAGGTGTCGCTGAATATAGACACAAGCACCCTGCAGATAATTAGATCCTGCTCCACCAAGCGCGGAGAAGACCATGGTACAACAGTACCCCATTGGGTTATGAATGCTTTCTGTATCATAAGTCATCAGTTTCTATTTCTTGATTCACTATCACTTTCCATTTCTTGTCCACTTCGGCGTTATCAACCGATGGGCCCAGTCTGAGCGGCACGGCTTTCATCTTCATACCTCCGGCTTTCATCAGGGCGTGCAGACCGTCGGCGATGGATTCTTCTCCCAATACACAGTCTAGTAGGTAGCCTAGACGCTGGAATACGGGAACGGAAGCGACCTTCAGGAAGTCGGCGTCCAACTTGGTGAAATCCAGCTTCGGAGACAACTCTTCCAATACCGTTGCTGCCCTCGTGAGACCACCGATGTGTTCCTGATATGCTACCATGTCCACTGCCGTCAGTTCAGGGCAGGAGATGTTCAGCCAGCCGGCAGGTACCTCCAGGCGCTCGATATAGGACATTGAGATTTCCTTGCGCTCGGCATAACGGATGGCATAGCCTTCGCGCTCCTTGTCTCGTAGAACAGGCGGCTCAACCATCACATGGAAACCCATCGGTGCCTGGTGCGCTGCTCCGTGGCGATCGGAGCTAGTCCTTCTATCCAGTCTGCAATGCACATGGTTTTACGCATTTGTTCTATTTACTTGCACAGTTAGACAAATTTTGTATAATATCGCAAGCAAATGGGAAATATTTGGATGCTGTCTCTGAAGTAATTGGACAAGTATAAGGCGTATCTAGCTTACATATATGCATATAATGTGATGCCGTCAAGAAAGTTTAGCGACGTGTTGGTGCTCATACTGAATTCTTCTCAAAGACTGTCGAGTTGCATTTTCAAAAATGAATATTTTTACAATAATAATCTCGTGAAATGCCCGAATGAGCAATTTTGTCGGATAAGAGGCGCTTTTTAGGGTAATTTTGTCGATTAAGAAGATCTTTCGGCCTCGAAAATGCGATAATCACGATTCGTGTTGGCATCTGTAAGTGTAGTCTCTATCTGTATGGCGTTGTGTATTTGCAATGCGGATAGTTTGAGCAACCGTAGAATTTGCCATATTTGCCTTGGCGTAGTGTTAATGTGCCGCCACATTGCGGACAATAGCCGTTGGCGATGGCAATATCTCGTTTGAGTTCATTATGACGAACGTTGGAGATGTGCTGCTTCTTGGCATCTTTATCTTCGGTGTTGTTTGCGAGGAGGATGTTATAGATGCTCTGTATCTGGCTTTCGGAGAGGACTCTGGTCTCGAATTGATTGATTGTTCGGGGAATCTGATCCCAGTATATTACTGGCGTGTGAGCATCAACACCGAGTCTTGCCTGTCTTGAGAATGCCACGACTGATATGAACGGGATGTTTCCATAGCCCTTCAAAAGAAATTTTAATGCACGGATATGTCCCTGGTTCTGATGAATTGGATTACGTAGCTGATATTTGTTGCCGTAGATGTTCTGTGTCCAGTATTCGCTGTTTTCGCCTCCGTAAATCCAGCCTTGATAGAATTTGGTTTCGATGACGAAGACACCGTAGATGGATATTACGATATGGTCTATTTGCGTACTGTAGCCGTTGCTTGTGAGCAGAAGGTCATTTATTATTTTGTATCTGTCCACTGGAAACTTTTTTAGAATGGATGCCACCCGCATTTCCCCAACTTTGCCTTTGGATGGCAGAAGGCGGAGGAGAAGTATAATTACTGGGATGCAGATTATTAACGCTAATATTTCCATAGTTTATAGGAATTTGTCATCACAATTGTATGATTTTGACAAAAATACAAAATTATAGGTGATTATTGCCGATTTAACTTTTGGATTATGATTTACGGTTACTTTAGAGTTAGCAGCGACAAGCAGACTGTTGGGAATCAGCGGTTCGAGATTAACAATTTCTGTAAGAAGAATGATGTTTCCATTGACGGCTGAATTGAGGAGACAATCAGTGGCACAAAGGCTTACATCAAGAGACAGTTGGGAGTGCTTCTTAGAAGAGTGAAGAAAGATGATTTGATTATCAATGCGGAACTTTCCCGTCTTGGGAGGAACCTGTTTATGATTATGGAGATTCTCAATATATGTATGACTAAATAATGTAAGGTATGGACTATCAAGGATAACTACAGGTTAGGGGCGGACATTCTGAGTAAGGTGTAGGCTTTTTCTTTTGGGTTGTCTGCGGAAATTGAGAGGAACTTGATCAGCCAGAGGACGAAAGAGGCACTTGCAAGAAGGAGGGCTGAAGGAGCCATACTTGGAAGGCTTCAAGGAAGCAAAAATAGCCGGCACAAACTTGATGGTTGTAAAGAACGAATCGATCGAATGTTAAAGAAAGGCTACTCAAAAACTAAGGTTGCAAGAATGCTAAAGGTCCATAGGTGTACCTTGTATAGATATTTGGCGCAGGATGATTCTGAATAGCGACCGATTGTCCATCAAATTTCTTAGGCGATATAGTATTCCTTAAATTCTGAAAGATTTCCACTGAACTTCATAATGAGAGCTTTTTCCTTTTGAGAATAAGTGACGCGCTATATCAGAAGAACAGACAACTCTTTGAAACTTTCGGCCACACTCTCTGGTGATGGGATCGCTTGATATGCGAGTTCAGGTAATTCCTTTGAATAAGTTTCTTGCAATTCGCTCCAAACTATGTCAAATGAGGATATGAGAGGGGAGTTTGAGACTTTCTTGTCGCCCCATCCCTCCGGATCCTTAAATCTTGCTTGATCACTTGAAAGCAATTCCTTAAAATCCGTCTTGAACTCTGTGCTCTCTAAGTATGCTCTACTCTCCGGGTCGTTCCAAAGGAAGTGAAGGTCATAGAAGTGACGGATCTTTGCCTTTAACTCGGATATGTAATCCGCTGACAAAGAATGACGGATAAGTGAAACAAGTTTTTCAGTTGCTGTCCGGCTCTTTGCGAGTACCTGAATTTCAAATCCCTGCATTCCATATGCCTCGATTATATCGTTTCTGCCCACGTTCTCCAGATACTCGGTGAGAAAACTCTTGATGAATACCTTCTGATAGGGATAAGGGTTTGCGAAAGACACTATTTCAAGAAGAATCTGCCCGGGATTTACAGCTCCTATAATCTCGTTTTCAATGGAAACCGGATATCTATAGAAAGCTTTTCTGTATTTGGAATATTTTCTGGTTGCCGGGTTCGGGACTTCTTCTAACCCGGCTGACATGACTTTGGATATCCGTGATATTATGTTTTTTGTCTGGTTGTCAGTCCGCTGAGAATCGCTGGTTATGGCAATGTCAATGTCCTCTGAAAAACGGTTCCCGAGCAAGTATGCCTTTGACAATGAAGTGCCGCCTTTGAACACAGCGACTTCTGACTCCTTGCATTCTGAAAGCTGCTTAAGCGACCTGCAGATCCAGTAATCTTTTTCAATATATATTTGCTTGATGCCGAGACCACCTTCTTGCTTTGGTGTAGAGGCCAATTGTATGGCAGCGGCGAATACGTCCTTATTTTCGTGCAGGTTCATAGATGTTCCAATTAGATTTGTTAGGTAATACGGATTCCGAAATAGGCAACTTGTAGGAAGATACACCGTTCAAAGATTTTCGGACAATCGCTGTTGGCCTGCCAATGTATTCTAGCATTGCTCCAAGCAGAGCACGCACATAACTGGTATAAGTGAGCGACAGTTTTTCAAGTTCTTCGGAACTTTGAGGTGAGAGCGACTGAATAAGGGAGATGATAGCCTTGCAGGCGGTTTCAGGTGAAACTGCAGGAATATCGCGTATCAATTTTATGGCATCAAGAATCCGGAGGAATTCGATATTGTCCTTTGTGATAGGATTATCTTGCCTCAGAAACGAGATTTTATATTCTCCGCGCTGCAATGGCCTCCGATATTTGCCGGAACCTATCATAATTGCAGATGAAATCTGGGATGTCAGCCCCATTGTCGCAAATGCTTGTGCCCCTGTAATGTATCCGATGATTTTCCCATCCTTTTCAAGGAAGTCCTTTACTATTTCTGAAACAGGCGGCTTTATTCTTCCCAAAAGAGTTTCTTTGGGCTTATAATACTTTCCTTTTGAAATTTTGCACAGCTCACCGGAAGTTGCCATTCGGCTCAGTGCTTTCGCTAAAGCAAGGTCATAGCTAGGGTCGAAGCCAAAGTCTGAGATCGTAAACACAACTCCTGTAGGGAATGACTCTATTTTCTGTTTTATTTGTTCTCCTATTATCATAAATAGCATTTCTAATATTGCAAAGATACAAAAGTCAAGTTATTTGCGCAAAAAACTTGACGAATGCGTTTCTGTAGCAGCGAAGTAGTTGTCGTGTTGATGCTTTTCTCGATAGTTTAGTTCTTTGCTTGAACCCGATTCTTATAAAAAGGGCGTCCTCCGTACGAAACGAAGAGCGCCTAGGTGTTTACAAATGAAGTTATCATCTTTTCCTGCCTGGTACTGGGGAGCGCAGCGATGCGTAGGACTTCATCTCATCAAACCGTTATTCTCGATATACTTGTAAAAGCTCTCCAAGATTTTTTCCCTTCTTTCATCGATATTCGTTTCTATGAAATCCATCATCTCTCCTGACATGGAGCGGAGTTCGTGGTTGATTGTGCCTTCTTTGGAGACACCGTAACTATTCTCATATCCGTCATAATACTTCTTCTTGTCTATGAACCGGTAGTCTGATGCTCTGATATTAATCCTTTTTTCCAGTATGGCTTTATTGCCAAGCGATTCAATCTTCTTAGGGTCGCTCAAACTCTTTTCCTTATCGCATCTGTTCTTAGCATAAATGTGCTCGATCTCGAATGCAGTTTCAAGCGAAGGAAGTTTCTGGGCATCATCAGATAGAGCCCACCATGTAAGTATTGACTTCGTGATAGGACGTGTGTTTCTGAACTCGTAGTTGCCAAAAGAGGTGGAAAGTGAAGCCTTATCGAACTTGAACTTCTCAAACTCCACAGGGTTCCCATCGATAATATTGATCATCTCTGCATACATTGGAGTACGGAGCGAGTTTACACCAGGATTAGTAACTGCATAGGCCCATGTGAACGCAGTAATCTTGTTCAAGAAGGTGAATAAGTCAGCTTCATCGAGATTACCGTCTGCCTGGCGATTCTTCATATAATAAACAGAAAGGATATACCCCCACATGCTGTTTGGAGCATAGCAGAGAACATAGAGAGCTCTCAGAACTCTCTGGGAGAAACGGTCTTCGTTCTGAATGAATACGTCGTTCCAGAAACTGGCAAGGTCTTCCAGGTTGGCGAATGTGGTGTCATTCTTAAGGAGACTGTAATTGTCTTTTTCGTAGAATTTTCTCAAAGCCTCAGTTGTTGATGAGTCAATTCTCATCTTAGCTCTCTCATAGTACATGTACTTCGTGAAAAGCTCATCCATAGGCGTTCCTGAGATAGGGTGAAATATTTTCTCGCAAAGAGTATTGAGTTTACTCCAACGCAGCACAAAATCATCTTTTTTCCCTTTCGTGGTGTAAAACTTATAGAACTGAGCTTTGAAGATGTCGGCATCAGAGAGAGGAAGACCGCGATTGTTGAGAGTCGAGAAGATTGTAAGGGCTGTGTCCTGAGATTCCGCCTCAATCGGAAGAAGAATGCAGTTGTTCATCAAGCGGACAGGGAAATACATGAACGAGCTAGGCATCTTGTTGATGAGTTCCTTGATCTTTCCTTGAAAATACCGGTAGTTCACTGCATAGTTACTATGCATCGTGTCTGGCGCCTCTCCTTTTAGAAGTATGCTGAGGAATTCGTCTTTTACTTCATCGGTTGCAACCAGAGAATTAATCTTCAGCTGCTCCATAATAGGATTGCTGAATTCATCTGTCTTCCATATACATTTGGCAATCTCTTCGCGAGTTTTGACTGTTTGTGCATCTTGTGCTACGAGATAATGAGTGTAAAGAGCACGAAGTAACAGCATAAGAGTTGTCAGACGCTGTTGACCATCAATGATCTCGAGCTTATTATCGCTATTCTTAAAGGTTACGATCGGCCCCAGAAAATATTCATCACCAGGGTTGAACTTTTGGTAATCGTTTTCAGGAATGGCGAATGAAAAAGTATCTTCCCATAGAGTTTGACATTCAATTATTGACCATGCATATGGTCTTTGATAATCAGGAATAAGGAAATCTGACTTGTTGTCGGAAAATAAGGCTTTAATTGACTTCTGGTCGATGTTTAGCTTGGACATGGTATGTCTGTTTTATTTTTGATTGTATAGCAAGATTATTCTTTTCGAGCACTGTTATCATCTCGTTTGGAATCATTGCCAAAGCTTCAGTATGGTTCGGGGTCCTTCATGTGAATCCCTTTTGAAATGTTGCAATCACTTTCCGATACAAAAATTCCGAAATATATTCCCGAGGGTTTCGTCGGTGGTGATTTCGCCGACGATTTCGCCGAGGTGGTAGAGGGCTTCGCGGAGGTCTTGCGCTATCAGATCCGGCGGCAGCGTCGCCACCTTTAGTCCGTCACGAACTCGTCCTAAGGCCATCGAAGCGCGGACCAGGGCTTCGTAGTGGCGGACGTTGGTCACGAGGGTCTCGTCGGTGCTGCCGGTGATTTCGGAACCTATTTCGCCTATTGTTTTTGTCAATGTTGATAACCCTTTTCCGGTCTTCGCGGAGATAGGAATGACTTTGCAGTTATCGTATTTATTTTCAATGAATGAAACAATGTTGTTATCGTGGTTAACATTTTTGTTATCACTGATCTCCGCCATATTCTCACCCAAATCATTGCCAGAGCCATAGACGGTACCGTTATCATCCTTGTAGAAACTACCTGCAACATCGCATTTGTTCACCAGAATAACCACTTTCCTTTCCTGCCCGGCACCATGACCATGTTGGGAGGCCCAGCCAGTCTCAGACAGAGGTGTTCCGTCAGTTTCAACCAGAGGTGCTCCACCCGTTTCAGCTGGATGTGCCCCGCCCGTTTCAGCCGGAGGTGTTCCTCCAGTTTCAGCCAGAGAAGTTCCGCCAGTTTCAGCCTGAGCTGTTCTGCCAGTTTCAGCCAGAGAAGCCCCGCTAGTTTCAGCCGGAGAATCTCCGCCAGTTTCAGCCCCGTCGATCACTGAGCCGACATTTTTCACGCTGCCCATTTCATTGACCTTGGAAAGAATGAAATCCGCATCCTCAAGCACAGCCGCCTCGCCTCGCGACAAATCCGTCATCCCCAGCACGACAGCAGCCTCGCCAAGTTTCTTGAAAGTCCGGTCAATGCCGATTTTCTCTATCGTTTCGTCAGTTTCCCTGATTCCGGCAGTGTCAATGAATCTGAACAGGATACCGTCGATATTCAGCGTTTCCTCGATAGTGTCACGAGTCGTGCCGGCAATATCCGAAACGATCGCGCGCTCCTCCCCGAGCAGGGCATTGAGAAGCGTACTTTTACCCGTATTTGTAGCCCCGACAATCGCCACAGGGACACCGTTCTTGATAGCGTTGCCACGGCTGAATGACGCGGTCAGACGACCGATATGTGTCAATGAATCGTCCACCAATTGCCCCAGTTCCTTGCGGCTTGCGAACTCCACATCTTCTTCGCTGAAGTCCAGTTCGAGGTCCATCTTGCCATTGACAAAAGCACGGCGCGTGAACTCACCTGGCGCCGCAATACGGGCCCCGGCATTGACCAGAAGCTCTAGAATTTTATTGACAATGAATCGCGAAGCATGGCAGGAAATCTCCACCGAATTTTCGCCCGTGTACGAATGAGGAGCACGGAAAACGCTGACTATCACATTGTCCAAAACACTTCCGTCCGCCTCGAAGACCGTCCCGTAGCGCAGCCTGTAGCCTTCGGTCTCGGCAATAGGAACACCCTTAGTGTCAATGACCTTGTCGGCTATCGCCAATGACTCTTTTCCGCTGACTCTTATTATCGATATCGCACCTGTGCCCGGAATCGTAGCCGGCGCGCAAATGGTTCCGCCGGTAAACTGATAATTCGTCATAACTCTCTATCCCAGAATCTGTTCCGCGTGGTTCTTCGTATTGACCTTGTCAATGATTTCCTCAAGTATGCCATTCTCATTGAAAATGAATGTCTTACGCAGAATTCCCTCGTAAGTCTTTCCATAGAGCTTCTTCTCGCCCCATGCGCCGAAAGCCTTGATGATCAATGCGTCAGTATCGGCGAGCAGAGGAAATGGCAATGCATATTTGTCGCTGAAATTCTTCTGGGCCTTCACGCTGTCCTTACTTATGCCTATGACATTGTAGCCCAATGCCAAGAACCGTTCATAATTGTCTCTCAGACTGCAAGCCTCAGCAGTGCAGCCCGGCGTGTTGGCCTTCGGATAGAAGTACACCACCGTCTTTTTTCCAATAAGGTCAGCAGACTTGACAATGTTGCCATTCTGGTCAGCCGCTGAAAAATCAGGCATTCGATTACCAATCTCAAGCATAGCAAATTCTCCTTTTGTTTCAAACAAAGATACGCAAAACTCTTAAATATATGGCTTGCCTTCCCATCTCTTTTTGCAGATGTTCGGACAAATCACTAAATTGCCGGAAAATGTGCCAGGAAATTTGAAAATTGAACCCGGAACTTTATGAAAAAGATTTTAACTGTCATTACGCTGCTTGCTGCCTGCGTTTCGCAACTAGATGCACAGACATATATGGTCAATGCGCTTGTCCCTACGGAGTCCAAGAAATGTTCCATATATAAAACCGGTGGCAGTGCCATGAAAATCTGCTGCTATGACATCACGGGCGGTTTCGTGATCGGTGCGCCTTCCGGCGGGCTGATTTCTGACAATGTCCCGGGTAAGGCGGTGTTCGCTCTCAAGGGCGCATACAGCAAGCTGACATTTGTGATGGGCCCGTATTCGAACGGCAATCCCGACAAAGGCAATTCCATCGTGACAGTCTCTGCGGACGGGAAACGGCTGCTGGACGAGGTCGTTTTCGCATATGACGCCCCACGCTTCCTGACATTCGATGTCGCCGGGGTCAATGAAATAGTATTCACGATTCCACGGGGCGATACGCAAATCGCATTCGGAAACGTAAAACTCTGGAAGGCAGGAGCCGCAGTTTCAAACCCGAACACACTCCTTTCCCGAGTGCCGGGCGGAACAATCGATCTTATGCAGACCAACCAGTTATATAAATATAGGGAGTCCGGGTTCGTAAAGCCTGTACTCGGTGACAAGGCCAAAGGAGCCGGTCAGGAAAAAGGCATCAGCATAAACCGGAAGGAATACAATTCCGGTCTTAGCTTCTCCGTATCACAGGCACTTGCCGGTACAGAACAGGGATTCGCATATTTCTGGCTGGACAAGCGTTATGACAAGGTTTCATTCATCGTCGGCCCGAGAGACAACCAGAGTTCCAATTCGAGCGCCTGGCTTGTCGTGAAAGCGGACAAGAAGACCGTTTATGAAGGAATGGTGACACAGAAAGACCTTGCAAAACAGATAGTTGTCGATGTGAAAGGCGCTTCTCGGCTCGGGCTTATATGCGAATACAGAAACAGCGACTTCTTGGGCGGCATTACGTACGGAGTGGTGGATATCAAGGCCTATCCGGAGGGTGCGAGCGTTCCTGCAGCAGGCATTGTCAATCCTAACCGCGACAGAATCGCCAAACTTCCTGACGTATGCCCTCTGATGTCCTCCATCAAGCCGTATTCCGTACGTGGGATAAGTTCAGCGGACAAGACATTGTTCACAGGTGAATCCAGACACTACACATTCTCGATGGGCGGAGAAAAGTATTGGGAAGGACTGCTGCTGACCACCGGAAACAAGCTCATGGGTGACAGAGTGGCTTCTTATGCGGAATTCGACCTTGCTGGCGAATATGACTGGATCAGTTTCGATGCAGGTTGCCTTAGCATGAATCACGTGCTGGATGATGACAATCTTCGCGTATATGCTGATGACAAGCTGATTTTCGACCATACCATATATTGTACATGGCCGAACCAGCACTACGAACTGCCTGTAAACAAATGCCGCACGCTCAGATTTGAGAAATTGGGCAACGGCAAGAACAAGCAGACCATCATCGGAGTCGGCGATATCATCCTCTATCGTGGCCGGCCTGTGCCTAATACGGTATTTGAACACGACGTGCCTGATTGCCCTCACGATGCCGATCTGATAGACGTCTGCGGGAAACCGTATTTCCACTATGTCGGAAGATATGTCAGCGACCTGACCAATTTTAACATGGCAGACTGCTTCCGCGACGGCAGCACCATCACCAAATACTTCCAGATGAAGGACGGCAGGCAGATCAACAAAGGATTCATGCTGGAGACCAATATCCCTCTCGGTCTGGAGAATGTGACCGTTATGGATGCGGTATTCATGGCATTGACAGGAGTAGGCGCGACGATAAGCAGCTCAAACGTCTCCGCAGCCACCGGCATCAGCGCAGGCGTATCCGGAACACCGACTGCCAGCATCTTCCTCCTGCTTGAGGACAAGAACAGCAAACAGGCATCCGCGGCGGCATTCAATCCTTACGGACAGTACGAGAGCTGCACATTCACGGTCGCCAACAGAGTGGAATATGTGGATGCGTTCGATGATGTGTTCCAGAACAAAAGTCCTGAGGCTTTGCTCAATCCTGTGAAACTCAATGTGTTTGCTGACCAGGTTCTCGTAGGGGAGTACTGGCTGGACAACAAGATGCAGCCGCTCACCGTCACGGTTCCGATTTTCAAATGCCACCAGCTGATGTTCTGGCTGGAGTGCGGCGACAAGCGTTCAGGTCAATATGTGTTCTATGACCTAAAACTCAGCAAGACTCCTTGCAATATCCCGATTCCTAAAGAATATACTTCATCTCAGGCTGCCAAAAAGTCGGAAGCGCAGTCCGCGAAGCAGACTGTAGCACAGGCGCCGGCGCCTGAAAGAGTCACAGTAGTCCAGGAGCGCAAACCCGCCAAAAAGGACAAGAAAGACAAGAAGGTCAGGCAGCGGATCGATTGGGAAGTAAGAGCTTATCAATCCAGCAGTTCTGCTGTCAATAAAAATGGGCGTGGCATCGGCGAGTCTCGGTGTGACCTCGGTTACCAGCATCGAGGACATGGTCTATTTCGGCAAGAAGGTCAAGGAAGGATCCAAGGCGTTGGCCCAATGCAATGATGACATTTCAGACTGCGTGGCACTTGCGCAGGCTCAGATAGATGCGTTCAATGCGTACCGCTCATCATCCGTGAGCGCAGACGGAAAGACCAGTTCCGACACGGTCCTGATTCTGCGGCCGGAGCCTGGCGACACCGTCCCGGCCAATCTGCAGCAGTTGGAGTATTACAATTTCTGATTAGATGTAATAGAAGTGATTTTATATAATAATCCCCTGCACCGGTTGTGGCGCAGGGGATGATTTTTTATCAGTTGCCGGCGAATGTCACTGTCGCATGGGAACTTATAGTAATTGTTTTTGTGTCAGGGTCAGTTATATATACGAGTAATGCTGCTTCTTTGCCCATATTCTTATAATACTGGCCAGATGCTGTCATCGTCAGAGTAGGAGACGATGTGCCGCTTATGATCATTTTGCCTTTTTCATCACTCTCGTTTACATCTTCTCCTAATCCGGAGTACGCGACATATTGTATTCCGTTTTCCGGATTTGTAATTATCTGTGCTACGCACCAGGTATAAGTCGCATTTTCCAAAACAGGATCCAGTTCTACTGACAAACTGAATGGAACACCGTCTTTCGCGGAAACATTCTTTGGCTGAGTCTTGATTTTCGGGGCTTTTTCACAGTAGTACATTCCCTGGACGCGGCTACTTTCGTTGCCCGGAGTCATTAGCCAACTGTAACTTGTAGATGTCATATTACTGTTGAAAATTTTTAAGACGCGATTCTCGCCAGGATTGTTCCAGTATAAGAACTGGTTGGCATTCATATCGACTGCATCAGTGATGTCAATGCTCTTGAGCTTATTGTTGATGAGCTGCAATACTATAAGTTTGCTGCATCCTTTCAGATTGATTTCTGTGAGTTCATTGTCCGAGAGATACAAATAGGTGAGATTCGGGAAAATGCTGGCGTCAAATTTCTTCAATTTGTTTTTTCCCAACGAGATGGACTCCATGTTGTCATGCTTTCCAAAAGTTATGTTTGCTATCTGATTGCTTTCCAAATTGAGCTTTTTCAAGCTGACGCAGTCGCTCAAATCAATTTTCGTCAGATGACATTTATTTGCTACGAGCTCTTGAAGTTTCGTCAGCTTGCTGACGTCCAATGTCTTCAGGTTATAGCAGCCCGTAAGGTACAAGTATTCAAGATTTGTCAGGAATTCCAGTCCTTTACATGACTCAAGATTCTCTTTGTAGGTGTCAGGCATCGAAAATGCTGTTATCTTCGTTACTTCCGCATACATGATCTTGTCCGAATCCTCAATCAAATCCTTATACTCCAATGCAGCTGCCAAAACATAGTCAAATTTATCGGTAATGTCTTGATTCACTGTTACTTCGCAGCTTCCTGTCACAAATCCGTCAGGAATAGAGGCTGAAATTGTCGTGGTTCCGTATTTCTTGGCCGTTACCATGCCGTTTTCATCTACGCTTGCAACTTCTTCATTGTCAGAATGCCAAACAAGCGTGGACAGGATTTTTTCCTTCTTGGTAGCATTTTCAGGAAGCGCAGTGACGGTCAGCTGTTTAGTCTCTCCTGCATTGATCACAAAAGAAATAGGCTCGATGGTGATGCTTACTATAGCTACCTCCTCTGCTTTTTCTTTCTTGCAGTTTACCAGCAGGGGGATTGTCAATGCTATGATAAGCATGGTGGATAAAACTCGTTTCATAGTGTTCTTGTTTTAAATTGTTATTTGATATTTCCTTGGTCTAAGTTTAGATTTTGCCAAAGGTACACACGAAATGGCGCGAAACAAATACGTAATTCTACGTATTTTCGCCATTATACAGCCGTTTTATGATGCGTACGTATATGTGAAATTTCGGCGTATTTTTACAAATGCAGAGTAAAAAACTGGATTTAATGCAAGAATATCGTAATTGAAATGTATATTAGTAGAAGAATAATAAATATATTATGAATACTACTAAACGAAATCCGGGAACTGACCGGAAAACTTGCGGAGCGCGATGCCGACCTTATACGCAAGGAGTCGGAAGTGCGTACTGCTGAGGCTCTTAGAGATAGTGAAAGGAAGCAGTACGAACTGGCTTTGCAGGAGGTGAAAAGTAGTCACGAGAAGTCATTGTCCGAACTGAAAGCCGGGCAGGAAAAGGCTATAGAGGCAGCTAAAACAGCATTGGCCCTCGAAAATGAAAAGATTCTCAAGGCCAGGGAAGAGACTCTCAAGAAAGAGGCAGCCGAGACAATGAAGAATATTACCGGAGGACTGGACCAGACTATAAAAGGGATGACCGAGGCGTTTGAGGCACAGAAAAAGACGCATACGGAGGAGAGTTCCGCCATCAAGACCCAGTTCAATGAGACTGTAAAGCATCTTAAGGAACAGACTGAGGCGATCGGCAACCAGGCCGAGGATCTGGCCAAGGCGCTTAAAGGACAGAACAAGCTTCAGGGTAATTTCGGAGAGACAATTCTCGAGAATATTCTCAAGGAACAGGGTTTCCGTGAAGGAACTGATTATGAATCAGAGATCTGGCTGCGTGACAAGAATGGTAGTCTTATCCGTAATGAGGAGACCGGCAAGCGTATGCGTCCGGATTTCGTGCTGCACCTTCCGGATGAGACTGATATTCTTCTGGATTCGAAAATGTCTCTTCAGGCGCTTACTGACTATTATAAAGCCCAAACGAAAGAGGCGCGTGAGGACGCTGCTGTCAGGAATCTCGAGTCAGTGAAGAATCATGTCAAGGAACTTATCAGCAAAGAGTATCAAAAATATGTGGTCGGCCGGAAGACATTGGACTTCGTGATTATGTTCATTCCTAATTACGGGGCATGGCAGCTGGCCACTATGAAGGAACCAGCCATCTTCAACTGGGCATTGGAGCACAATGTGCTGATTACCACTGCCGAAACGCTGATCCCGTTCCTGCGCCTTATCCATGGGGCATGGCTGCAGAAAGCTCAGATGGATAATATCGAGGAAATCGTAAAGGCTGCTCAGGACATGGTAGAGCGTGTGGGCATTTTCTGCAGGTGCAATGCTGAGCTTGAAGGTAAACTTAAAGGCGTGCTCAAAGGATTCGAGGAGAACACCAAACGTCTTGTGGACGGTAACCAGAGCATTGTGAAAGCGGCGGAACGGGCTATCAGCCACGGCATCGCAGCCCCGACCGGCAAGAATGCATTGCCGCAGGTCAATCTCATTCCGCTCCCGGAATCCTCAATTCCTGAAGAATAGAGGAGCGGGGGAGAGTTCAGAAACAGTAGTTGGTGCCGAGGGATATCCAGAACGGGTCGCCGATGCCTTTGTTGAAGTTGTGGGCAATCTCGGCGGAGGCGATGAAATTCTGATTCCAGGCAAGTTTCAAACCGAATCCGCCGGTGCTGATAAACTGGCTGGCCATATTGCGGATATATTTCTGTGCGTTTTCCGGTTTGTGACCTGCTGCTACAGCCAATGCCTGGATATCCGGCAGAGCGCTCATCTCGCGGACACGGTAAGGCTGGACGATCATTCCGCAGTCGAAGAACGGATTGGCGGCTATGTAGAAATTCTGTTTCAGAAGTCTGAAATCCACAAACTTGATACGGAGTTCGAAGTTGCCCCAGAGGTAGCCGTCGCCGATCAGACGGTTGGCATGCGTGCCTCGGATCGTGTTTGAACTGCCGAGCCCTTCTGACATCATCTGCTTGAGGACCAGTGCAGAAATGTTCTGCTGCATGTAGAAAGGCGTTTCTCCGGCCAGGTTGCCCTGATATGCCAGGTGGTAGGCAAAGACGGGATCTCCGACTTTGAATCCGAACGGAATGCTTACATAATGGCGGAAATGTGCGTTCAATTTCAGATAATTGAATCCGTCTCTGAATACGTCCGGGGAGCCATTGACATATAATTCAGCCCATAAGCCCTTGTTCGGTGCTGTCTCGAAATCCCTGCTGTCATAAACCAGTCCGGCCTTGATTTCCAGTCTGCTGCCACCTTTTGCCTCGGACTCCTTGATTACGCCGAACTGCTTATAGTGATGGTAGATCGTGGAAGAAGCGTCGTAACCGTATTTCTTCTCGTTGATGTCTTTCATCCGGAAATTCCAGTAGCTCAGACCGCCTGCCCACTGAAGATGTTCTGTTATATTGCCCTGAAAATCAGCAAGAACGCGTATGATGTCACGGTCAGTGTAGTAGTAGGAGACTTTCTTGAGAGGATCAACGCCCATAGTTCCGAAAAATACCGCATCTGCTGCCGGAATCGTTCCGTCAGCAATCTGTGACGCGTATGACTTGTTTGAGATCAATGAATTGAAAACCGGAGTTGCAGCGCCGTTGAATCCCCAGAAACTGTATAGCGGGTCATCTATATAGGTGAAACTCACCGATGACCTGACTTTGGGAATCAGAACTCTGCTGTCGTACGAAAGGAACAGTCTCGTTCTGCCTTTCGTGAAATGAGATGCCTCGTAACTTATCTTATCCCTGTAGTTAGGGTATGTGGAACCGTCTCCATAATTATAGAGGTCACCGAAAACGCCGTATTGGAAGCCCATGTCGGAAGAAAACGTGAGGCATGGAAGGATGCCGAATCCCCATCCCGTCTTCTTCTCTGAAGGACTTTTTCCTGCTTTCTGACTCTTCTCTGCTTTCTGACTGTTGCGGGCGAAAATGTCCAGAGTAGTGCTGCTCATTATCGCGGCAGCCATTGCAATCAATATCGCTTTTCTCATCACTTTTTGTGTCGTAATCGGCTGCAAAGATAAATCAAATCTTATGAAATTTGAGTTCAGCATCGAATAATTGGCGGATTTTATGTAAGTTTGCAAAATATTATTGATAAAATCTATGGCTCTGCTTATAGCTTACCTGCTCGGAACACTCGGAATTTCGTTCCTTTGCTCACTTTTAGAATCGGTGTTGATGTCAACTCCGCTATCGTTCATAACAATGAAAAAGGAGCAAGGCTACAAACCGGCTGAGAAGTTTTTCAAATTCAAATCGGACCCGGACAGGCCTTTGGCTGCGATATTGTCATTGAACACGATAGCGAACACATTAGGCGCTGCGGCAGTGGGCCGCCAGGCTACGATTCTCTTCGGAAGCACCTGGTTCGGAATTATCTCAGCATTGACCACATTGCTCGTGCTGGTGTTCTCGGAGATCGTGCCGAAAACAATCGGAACGACATATTGGAAGAACCTGATGGGCTTCGTGACATCGGTCATTTCTTTTCTGATGGTGCTGATGTGGCCGCTTGTGATTATGGTCCAGTTGATTACCAAGATGTTGAGCAAGAATGATGACGAGGCGACAGTCAGCAGGGATGAAGTGACTGCCATGGCCAACATAGGTGCGGAGGAAGGTGTGATTGATTCTGACGAGAACAAGGTCATCCAGAATATCATGAAACTGGACAATGTCCAGGCCTGCGATGTGATGACTCCGAGAATCGTGGCGATGACAGCACAGGAGAACATGACATTGAAGAACTTCTACAAGAACGAAACATACCTGCATTTCTCCAGGATCCCGGTTTATGCTGACTCACCGGAATACATTACCGGCTACATTCTCTTGAGCGATGCCCTCGAGGGACTTGCTGACGATGAGTTCGACAAGAGGCTGGTGGAGCTGAAACGTCCGATTTCATTCTTCAAAGAGGAGGATTCCTGCGGCCATATCTGGGAGGAACTGCTCAAGAAACACGAGCAGATGGCTCTCATCATTGACGAATACGGCTGTTTCCAGGGCATTATCACCCTTGAGGATATCATTGAGACCATCCTCGGTCTGGAAATCATAGATGAGAATGACCAGGCAACTGACATGCAGCAGTTTGCCCGCGAACGCTGGGAGCGCCGCCAAAAAAGATTCCGCCCTATCGTCCTTCCGAAAGAAGAAGATAGCGATAATGCTTAGGGCGGGTTGCCGAAACCTTCGTCGAGATTGCCCATCTGTTCCGGAATACTATTCGGATTTGTCTTTCGTTTTTGTTGTACAGATCAATAAACTTGTTTCATCGAAATATCCGGGATGTGTGCGTTCAAACTCTTTCATGCATTCTATTCCTTTGCGGTACACCTCGGCATAGAAGGCTTTGCGTTCTTTTATGTCTGCAGTATGGCCTTTAGTTAACTCTGCCCATTCATGTTCGTCTACTTTAATCACGTCGTTCACGTACTCCTGCTCGAATCCGTGTTCGAAGAGTGAAATGATTGTTTTCTTACGAATCTCATCTTCATCATAGCCGTAAATTCGTAATGCCTTCTGATAGGACTCACAAAAACCTTCAATGTGTCCTATAACGTAGTTGTTACATATGCTCGCGACAAAATCTTGCCTTTTGAATTTTTTTGCGGCTTCATAAAGCTGCATGTCAAGATCATCCATAATGCCTAATGTTTAGTAATCCTTAAAAAATCAACTTGGTAATGCTTTATTAACCACGATTATTAAAATGTCATTTTAAGTATTTGCATAAAAGTATAAAATATCATTTAAAATAACAATACATCTATCTTCGTGTCTTTCAACGTCTGTTTCAATTCCATTCCGACAGATTGCCATGAAGGCATCTTCGGCAGAAATCAGATAATTGGTGCGATGACGTGGAAAACGTCAGTTGAAAGGTCGGACTTGGATTTTCTGGTATCAATTCATATATTTGTCTTTTATGAGCGATAGAGAATATATAAATTCTTTCTCGGATTTTCTTTTCTGGGATGTGGAAAAGGATTCCATAGATTTGGAGTCCAATGCTCCTTTTGTGGTAAGCCGTGTCCTGGAATTAGGAAGATTCAATGACTGGAGGCTTTTGGTCGGCAAATATGGAATTCCACGCATAGCTGAAATCGCCCAAAATTTGCGGACTTTAGACCCAAAAGCTCTTTCTTTCATTTGCGCGCTGACTTCCATCCCTAAAGAATCATTCAGATGTTACACTACGAAACCATCTACCCAAACACATTGGAACTTCTAAAAAGGATTCAATCTTTGGATATGTTTAAGGAGTCGAGACTTGTCGGAGGGACTGCTCTCGCTTTACATCTGGGACATAGAGTCTCCGTAGATTTGGATTTCTTCGGAAAAATCGATGCTCCTATAGAAGATATTGTATTCGAATTATCTTCCTTTGCTTCGGTATCACCAATATCTGCATCTAAAATGATGCGGTTCTTGATTGTGGATGGCATTAAAGTGGATATCGTAAACTATCCGTATCCATGGATAGATTCACCTGTTGTAGAAAATGGTGTGACCTTGGCCGGTATACAAGATATTGCAGCAATGAAATTATCTGCAATTACCAATCGTGGAACCAAAAAGGATTTTATTGATTATTACTACCTCCTGAAGACATATTCTCTTAAAGAGCTGCTTGATTTATATGTTCGGAAATTTTCGGATGCACAACTATTTACTGCGATCAAAAGTCTCACATATTTTCAAGATGCAGAAGCAGATCCAATGCCGAGGATGACGGAGAATCTCGATTGGGAAAATGTTAAAAAATCTATTGTCGATACTGTTAATGCCTACATTTAATGTACTCCGTATTTTGAAATTAATATATAATTGATTAATTTTGAGAATATTAACTAATAATCAATTATATTATGCCAAAAGATCTGATGAAGTATGAATGCCTCAGATGCGGATGGATTTATGATCCGGCTGAGGGAGATCCCGATAGCGGGATAAAACCTGGTACACCTTTCAAAGATATCCCGAATTCGTGGAAATGCCCGGTATGCGGCGCATCGAAATCCGATTTCGCTCCATATCCGGAAGACTGATAACTTCAAGAAAGTCGATCGCGCCATGCGGTCGACTTTTGTGGTATTTGATTATCTTTGCGTGATGTTCGTCATAACGTCATGCAGGACATCATAATCAAATAAAACATATATCAAACCATAACCGGATGACACACAAAGGAATTTTCAGGAACGCTCTCGGAGCATTGATAGTTACATTGACATTGGGAATCTTTGCGGAAACAACAGCCTCTGCGGATGAGGGGATGTGGCTGCCGTCGCTGATTTCTGAGCGGATAGGGGATATGCAGAGCAAGGGATTCCGGCTCTCTGCTGAAGACATTTACAGTGTGAACCAGGCATCGCTGAAGGATGCGGTCGTGCTTTTCGGACGCGGATGTACAGGTGAGGTCGTATCTGCGGAGGGGCTGCTTCTGACCAATCATCATTGCGGATACAGCCAGATTCAGAAGCACAGCAGCGTGGAACATGATTATCTGCGGGACGGATTCTGGGCATTGACACGAAACGAGGAACTTCCGAACAAAGGGCTGACTGTCAGCTTCTTGGAAAGAATGGAGGATGTTACTTCGCGAGTTTTGGAAGGGGTCACCCCTGCATTGACAGAAACCAAAAGGGATTCCATTGTCAAGGCCAATACTGTGCGGCTTGTTAAGGAGGCGACATCAGAGGGCAGGGGACTGCGCGCTACTGTAGAGTCGCTTTACTACGGGAACCAGTATTTCCTGTTCCTCTACCGCGAATACAGTGATGTACGTCTGGTAGGTGCGCCGCCATCTTCTATCGGAAAGTTCGGCGGGGATACTGACAACTGGATGTGGCCGCGCCATACGGGCGATTTCTCCATTTTCCGCATCTATGCCGACAAGAACAATAATCCGGCTGAGTATTCTGAGGACAATGTACCGTACACACCTAAGAAGTTTTTCAAGATTTCGCTCGGAGGTGTCCAGGAAGGCGATTTTACTTTCGTGTACGGCTTCCCGGGAAGGACTCAGGAATATATCATGTCTGAAGGAGTGAGATATGTGTCGGAGGTGTCTGACCCTGCAAAAATTGCATTGAGGACAATGCGGCTCGACATTCAGAGAAAGTATATGTCCCAGAGCCAGAAGGTAAGAATCCAGTACTCTTCGAAGAACGCCGGCGTGGCCAATGCTTGGAAAAAATGGCAGGGCGAGATGAAGGGAATCAACCGTCTGGGTACTGTAGAGGCAAAACGCGAATATGAAAAGAGGTTTGCCGAGTGGGCGGCAGGGACTGAGTACAGCACCATACTTCCGCGTCTGGATTCATTGTACCGGGCATTGGAACCTTATACCTTCGCCAAAGAATATTATAGCGAGGCGGCTGCGACTGTGGAACTTTGCCGTTTTGCGGCTTCTGTGGCCCAGGAAATTGCCCGAGGGGACAATGAGAGTGCAGCGTCCATGTCGGAGGCTTTCTTCAAGGACTACTGTCTTCCCATTGACAAGGAATCTTTCGTGGCGACAATGAGCGCTTTCGTCAAAGATGTTCCCGCTGAATTTCATCCGGAATATATGGTTCGCCAATGAATTCAGAAAATGGTACGGGAGTGACGTATATCCTTATGAGAGGCGTCTGAATCAGGAGATTACGCTGCTTTACAGGGATTACATGAGAGGACAGATGGCGTTTGAGCCGGAAAAGTCCTTCTTCCCGGATGCAAACCTCACTCTCAGAGTGGCTTACGGAAGCATTGCCGGATATGCTCCTGCTGACGGAGTCTATTATGAGCCGGTTTCCACTCTTGAAGGCATAATGGAAAAGGACAATCCGGAGATTTTCGACTATAACATTCCACAGCGGCTGCGCGATATCTATGCCGCAAAGGACTATGGTCAATGGGCGATTACCACTGCCGACGGCAAGAAGACCGTACCGGTCTGCTTCATTGCCACCAACCACACCTCAGGAGGCAATTCTGGAAGCCCTGTAATCAACAAGGACGGCAACCTGATCGGCCTCAATTTCGACCGCGTATGGGAAGGCACGATGAGCGACATCGTCTTCGACTCTGACTATTGTCGCAACATCTCGCTTGACATCCGCTATGTCCTGTTCACCATAGACAATCCGCGCATCCCTGACAAGCCCGTCCGAAGAGATGAATTCAGTGTACATCATATTTTCATCTTCTGATGATTTTTCAAACTCACAGAGTTAGTAATTTTTCATTGGCATTTTGTGAGCGTTTCGTGAAAGAATGTTAAAAGTGCAATCCCCCACAGACATCGCTCATCTGCGGGGGATTGAATACTATGTATATGTCCAGACTATGTTTTTGACGCGAATCTGCGTTACTGAACCTGGAAATATTTGTTTGTTCTGTATATGCTGCCGTCCGAATTATATGATATTATCTTGAAATTACGGTACTGTCCCGTAGTGTTTGCAGTCAAATTGACGTTAACGTGCATTTCTGCGCCATCGTCAACAACAGGGGTGAATGACACGAATGTCTTCATTTCTTCCGCAGTGTATTGAGGTCCGATCTCTCCGCCAATATCTTCCTTCTCCAAGTCAGCAAGTTTCAATGCGTGTTCAATCAGTGCATTCTGCAAGTCTTCAGGAATGTTCTTCATTGTTCCTGCCGGGTATGCAATGCCATCGATTTTGATGTTTGAGAAATGATACAACTGCAATGATACTGCGGTATTTCCAAATCCCGGTTTTGCAGTTTCCAGTTCATTCGCTCTTACATCATATTCAAATGTGTGTGTCTCTGTTTCTCCCGCAGGGTTTGCTGCCTGAGTGAAAGAAGACTCTGCTGAGCCGTCCTCTGTTTTTACAATAAGCTTGAACGATTTGGTTCTGGACGAACTGTTCTCCGGAAAAGTAATGCTGACAATGCCTTCCTTGCATACGGCCGCTGCCCCTCCGCAAGAAATGGATATACCATATTTGCTGTCAGCAACGTAAGAATCGACAGCTGCTCCGGATACCACTGCCCCGTCAACCTTCAGTTCAAGGGTGGCGGCTTCAACCGTTTCTCCTGTATAGGATATTTCTCCTTCAAATTTTGGCGTGAGCGTCGGCGTAATCACAGGGAGTCCTTTGCCGGGATCCTGGTGGACACTGATGAAATTTCTTGAACGGATACCCTTGTATTCCATATAAACTTTGCAAGAACGATCCGAAGTGGATTTGTTCTTGGCAATCGTTATCCGAAGGTTGTAATTATTGGTGTTTTCCCAATCGGCTACAGCCCAATCGGAAGCATCGCTGCCGTCAGGATTGACGCTCACAAGGACGCAGTCTTCCGGAGTCATTGTGACAGGCGCTCCTCCATAAGTGGCGGTGGTAGCACCGAGATATTGAATATGCTGATTCTTGTCCACATTCTGAGGCGCAGGCGAGTCGCTGCCATTTGGATAGAAAACGACATCCTCTGCTGTTGATTGGAATACTCCCTTGTCGAGGTTGAGCGCGATATTGTGTATTGTGCCGGCCTTGAATTCCTTCTCTTTTGAAGACTCGAAACTGTATGTTCCCTTGTCGGTAGTCACCACATAAGTGCAACCCGTTGTTTTCGCAGGGCAAACTCCCATATATATGCCGGAAGCATCATCTTTGCCCGTTACGCCCTCCAAATTGTAGGCAGTGCCCAGATTTACCGTGACTGATGATTTCTGATCACCCGCAATGAATGCGCGGGATTCTCCGTTCCAAGGCTGTACGACAACCCACAATCCACTGATCTTGGCATTCTCAGAGGTGGTGAGAGATACCGATTTTACAGCATCGGTAGAGCCTTTGGAAGAGTAGATGATAAATCTTACCATTGAAGATTGCATAGTCATTGCAGCAGAATAACTTGTTTGAGCCCCAAGCTCAATGGGGGATACTCCTGTAAGGGCAATCTTGTCGGCCGAAACGTCCACTTTCCCGGCTTCTGTCTGAGTTTGTATGGAAGCAATCGGGAAATTTATTGTAAGGTCACCATCATTTCCGCCGGCTGCTCCGACTTTGGGATAGTAAGGCAGGAATTTGCTTGCAGTCTCGGCTACGCTGCCTGTAAAACTGGCCGTTCCGTCTGTTCCGAGGGTGAACGATTCTGCATTATTGTTGCTGCCTTTGTTGTCGGCGAGTCCGAAAACAGCAGCTTCACCAGTGGCCCAGTGCAGTCCTTTGCCATCTTGCCATGTAGCCTTGGAGACTGCTCCATTTGTATTTTCGTCGTTGATTTCGGTTTCTACCCGAACTTCAATAGTCCTTGTCTTACCGGGGACAATAGTGTCCTCAATCCTTTCTGTGCAGGCAACAAAAACAGTTGTTGACAGAAGTGCTGACAAAATAATTGATGTGTTCTTTTTCATAAGCCAATCCTCCTATTCAAATTCATCATCATAAACATTGGACAAGCCTGAAAAGTCAGCACTTGAATGAGGCTGACCCAAAAGGTCAGCTTCTTTGTTTATAAGGATAGTATCTGAATGTGGTGATAGGTATTGCAGAGGACACCATTCGCATTATTCGCTC
>QWCB01001098.1_pt1 | contig 27273 bp, 25 predicted proteins | sample 1972511 | NCBI WGS metagenome assembly QWCB01 (sample SAMN09866719, study PRJNA288562) | Human gut metagenome isolate term5_stool, whole genome shotgun sequencing... | isolation source: gut | host: Homo sapiens | place: USA: California | reverse complement strand
TTCATTTTCTTTCCTCCTAAATATATTATAGTTTATTCTTTTGATATTGTCTATTAAGAAGCTACCGTGTATAATACTTTAAACGGAGGAAATTATGCTTATATTAATAGTCGGAAACTCAGGTTCAGGCAAGACCACTCAGAAAAAAATACTGACAAGTGAATACGGATTAAAAAAAATAACCACCTACACCACGAGGGACAAAAGAGTGGGAGAAGTTGACGGAGTAGACTACTATTTTCTTAGTAGAGAAGAATTTGAAAAGAAGATAGAAGATAATTTCTTCTTTGAGCACACAGAGTACTGTGGGAACCTCTATGGCACATCTCTAAAATCCATAGAAGATGCAGCAAGCTCCAAGGACAAGTATGTCCTAATCGTAGAATCAAATGGAGCTTTGGCAATAAAAGAAAAGATAGAAGCAAAAGCAATCTATCTAAAAATCCCAAGAAAAGAAATAGAAAATAGACTTAAAGAAAGAAACGATGACGAAATTTCTATCAAAACTCGCCTAGAAGAAGTTGAAAATTCAGAAAAAATATGTGATTATGTAATAGACGGAACACTTCCAATAGAAGAAGTTACAAAAAAAATATTAGAAATCACGGGAGAATAAAATGAAAATAGGATTTGGATCAGACCACGCAGGCTTTTATCTAAAAGAAAACCTAAAAAAATATTTAGAAGAAAAAGGACACGTTGTAGTGGACTACGGAACACATTCCGATGAGAGGGTCGACTACCCAGACTTTGCAGAAAAAGTTGCCCTAGCAGTAGCATCAAAAGAAGTAGAAAAAGCAGTCTTAGTATGCGGATCAGGGGTGGGTATCTCCATCTCAGCAAATAAAGTACACGGCATAAGAGCATGCTGCTGTTCAGAACCATATTCAGCTAGAATGAGCGTAAGACACAACGACGCAAATATCATCTGCATGGGAGCAAGAATCGTAGGAGAAGACCTAGCTAAGATGATCGTGGATGAATTCTTCGAAGCAGAATTCGAAGGTGGTCGCCACACAGCAAGAGTTGAAAAAATGATGAATCTAGAAAAACATTTATAATATAAAGAGACCTCGGGTCTCTTTTTTTTGAAGAAATTTAAAATAAAAATAGACATATTTGATCATATGCCTATTTAAAACTAAAAAATTTAGTCTTAATTTTTTTAATTATAATTTTCTAATCTTATTCACTCTAAATAAAATGAATAAGTGCCATATATATTCCTGTTCCGATAAAGATTGAAAGCAAGAAGTTTTTCAAAAATTTAAAGGATAGGATTATTCCTGCAAAGGCAAGTGCTATTGGCAATACTTCTGCTTTATTTGTAAAGTCGACTCCCCTTATGCAAAATACAACTAGAAGTCCCATTAGTGAATACGGGAGCTTTTCTCCAAGATAGACTATGAATCCTGGAAGCTCTCTATTTCTAAAAATTATTCTAGGGAGAAATCTCGCAATTATTGTTATTATTCCCGCTATAAAAATATAGGTCATTTCAGTCATGTTTTTCCCTCCTATATGATACATAAAGGACGATTAAGATAATAATCATCGCAGGAAGGATGAAGTTCTTTCCAAAGATTATCATGGATATTATAGATCCCAAAATTCCAAGGACTGCTGGAAAATGGTCCTTATTTTGTTTCCATTGGCTAAGAAATATTACAAGAAATAGTGCAGTTAATATAAAATCTATTCCTTTAATTTCAAAATTTATAAAGTTACCGAGGATTCCTCCAAGTATCGTTCCAATAAACCAATAAGCTTGCAACAAAATTAAAATAGAAAAATAGAATTCTTCCTTTTTCATGTCACTTGGTGCTTCTGCTCCCATTATGAGCGAATAGGCTTCGTCGCAAAGAGAATAATATGCGTAAGTTTTTTTATTCCCGCTTAAGTTTTTAAATTTTCCAAGGCATGTAAGTGCATAGAAAAAATGTCTTATATTCATCATAATAACTATTAGGACGAAAGATAAAATATCCATACCTGAGTGCATGGCTTCCACAACGACAAATTGGATTGAACCAGAATATATAATAAGGGATGTCAGTGGTGGCATCCAAAAATCATATCCAAAGGAAGATGTATATATTCCAAAACTAAGTCCAATAAATATAAATGAAATTAAAATTGGAATCGTCATTGGAAAAACTTTTTTTAAATTATTTATCATATCTTCTCCTCCTTTAAGCTAATTAGTAGTTATTATAGCATTTTAAAAATTTTACATCAAACCATCTCTTAAAAAATTTTTGTTGTCAGATAACTTTTTACCATGTTATAATAAAACGACAATTTAAATTTGACATTATTTTAACACACTTAATTTAAATTGTAATTCATTTTAAAGGAGATGTTATATGAAGAAAAAAACAGTTTCGCTAATTTTAGCGTCGTCAATTGTACTTGGTACAATTAATCCAGTGGCTGGTGCTAGTTTTGTTGTTGATAAAAATGAGGTATCAAAAATAGAATTAGCAGCGGTCTCAGAAGCGGCAAAGAAAGATATTTCGTCTGAAATTAAAGACTATATCAAAATAAAAGACATCAATGTTTGGAGAGGCACAAAAGATATTAATTGGAAAGATGCAGTAGAAATAACTGGAGATAACCAAGCACTTAAAGAATATTTAAAAAATGCTAAAGTTGAAGATACTTCCAATAGAAATGCAGACAATTTTGGTAAGCAAAAAGGAAATTTAAAGTTAACTTTTGAGGATCAATCCGAACTAGTTATTCAAGGTCAAATTTTAAAAGTTTATTCCCATGCAACATCTGCCAGTGAACAAAATGTTCCAGCGGATGCAATACTAGTTAAATTTAAACTCGGTGAAGGAGTAGAGGCTGGTCAAGAGCCTAATAAGGTTATTGGTAATAAAGAAAAACTTGCAGAATTTAGTGCATATAAAATAAAGCCGGGATTTGATGTTTCTAAAGATCAACACGATGCTCTTCACCAAACATTATTTAAGCTTGTATCTCCAAGAGCAATAGAAGGTTATGAAAATCCAACTTGGAAATCAGCTAGTCAAAATCCTAATAATTTTGTAGTTTCAAATGAAAATAATGTTTTTATAGCCAGTGCAAAAGTAAAATCTGCTGCACCGGAAGATAAAGATCAAAAACCCGCACCTAATCCTAACCCTGATAAGAAAGATGGGGATAAAAAAGATGAAAATAAGAACCATGCAAATCAGCCGAAAGATAATGGAAGTGTAGATAATTCTAAAAATAATAAGGCTGAAAGTCCAAAAAATAATAACAAAGGATTAAATTATCATCATCTAAATAATCTTTCTAATAAAAATTCAAATCCAAAAGTAGTTAAAAAGGATGAATCTTCAAAGAAAAATAAAGCTACCTATGTGTTTAATATCAATAAAGATGAATTTGAAATAACAATAAATGGTACTACAATGAAGTCTAAGATGTATACTTCCCCAGTGATTAGAAATGGTAGAACTATGTTACCTCTTAGAAATATCGCTGAAGCTATCGGAGTAGAGGTTAGCTGGGACAGCAAGACAAGAACCGCATCTTTTACAAAGGACGGTTTAACTGCTTCTATCCAAATTGATGGCGATGAAATTTCATATTCAAACGGAAAAGTTGTAAAGATGGATTCAAAACCAATTATAAAAGATAATAGAATTTTAGTTTCTCTTGTAAATGTGGCTAATATATTCGGACTTACAAATGGAAATGTAGAGGATGCTAAAGATCAAGATATCGAATGGAACAAGGACAATAACACAGTTACTATTAAACTACAAAAATAAATTAAAAAGCAGACTATTTTTTATGGTCTGCTTATTTTTATTATTTATTTGATGATGCGTCGTAGATGGATTCTACTGATTCTCCTAGAAGTTTATCGAATTCTTCTTCTGTCATATCGTTTTGGAGTCCTTCTGTTAAAGCTCTTGAGAATGATGCTACCATTCTTCTATTTTCTTTTAATCTTCTATTTGATTCTTCCCTTGAGTATCCGCCTGATAGTGCTACAACTCTGACTACATTTGGAAAATCGTTAAAATCATCATATAGATTTGGAACTTCTGGAAGTGTCATCTTAAACATTACATAGGTTTTTTCGCCAAGTTTTTTTAGTTCTTCTATCATTATTTCATGTAGGAACTTTTCGATTTTTTCTTTTTCTTCTGCGTGAATGTCTACTTCTGGTTCGATGATTGGAACGAATCCTGCATTTGCAATCTTCTTTGCGTAGTCGAATTGTTGTTTAACTACTGCTTTTATTCCTTCTTCGTTGTAGGAATAAATTACTGATCTCATCTTGGTACCGAAGATATTTCTTTCTTTTGCATTTTCTAGTAGCTCGTCTAAGGATTTCATTTCCTTCATTAGCTTAACTCCGTTTTCTTCTTCAGCCAAGCCTTCATCTACTTTTAGAATTGGAACTACATTCTTTTCTTCCCAAAGAAAATCTGGTGTGTACTTGCCGTCTATTTTTGAATTCATGGTTATCTTAAATAGGATTGCTGCAAGTATTTTTTCTCCGCTAAATGATGGTGATTTTATAATCCTTGTTCTCATCTTATGAACTAGGTCAAACATTTCTTCTTCTGAGTTGTACTTATCTTCGCCTATTCCATAAAGTCTAAGTGCCTTTGGTGTTGATCCTCCTGATTGATCAAGCGCTGCTATAAATCCTTTGTTATTTCTTAGTTTATCTAATTGTTTTTGATTCATTTCGTCCTCCTTGTACCATATTCATTATCAGTATATCACATTGGAATTAAAACTACATTTCTAATTTATTCAAATCTAAGTTTATTTGTATTTTTTCATCTTATTAGGCGTTTTAATTTACATAATTTCTCGCCTATGATAGAATGTTTATGACCCCTAATGGGTATATTATTTACGGAGGTGTCTTATGAAAAAAGTAACTAAAGATATGCTTATTGGACAAATTATTCAAGATCATCCAAATTCAGTAGCAACTTTAATGAGCTTTGGTCTTGGCTGTGTTATGTGCCCAGCTAGCCAAATGGAATCTCTTGAAGAAGCTGCAATGGTACACGGCATGGACGTTAACACTTTGGTTGAAGCTTTGAATGGTGCTATAGAAAAAGCAGAAGCTTAATTGAAAGGCGAAGACTCTATGTCTTCGTCTAATTTTTTTGAGGTAAAAATGACTAAATTTGATTATAAAAACATACGAAATATTGTCTTTAGCGCCATTTTATTAATTGGAGCCCTTTTTTATATTGAGGCGATTAAAACAATACTTTTAAATATTCTCGGAGTAATAACTCCTTTTTTAGTAAGCGGTGCAGTAGCGTTCGTCCTTACTATTCCTATGAATTTTATAGAAAAACTATTAAATAAAGTTAAATCTAAAAAGTTTAAAAAATTTATAAGGCCTATTTCTATTATTTTGACTTTGATTTTAACCTTTGGAATTATAACTCTTGTTATAGCTCTTATAGTTCCACAACTTATAAATGCTGTTGTAACTATTGAAAAAAATCTGCCTGCCATTGCACAAAAGGCGATAGACTTTCTAAAATCATATAGTTTCACAGAAGCTTATGGAGAAAAGCTCGATAAATTTGTAAACAATCTAAGCTGGAACCATCTTTTCGACAGGATAAAAGGATTTTTCGATGGATCTAACTCCTCTATTGCTAAGTCAGTTTTAGGAACTGCATCAGGAATCTTTGGTTCCATTGCCAATGCCTTCTTCTCATTTATATTTACAATATATATTTTGGCAGACAAGGAACATCTTTCTTACCAAGCTAAGAAACTTGTAGATGCTATATTTTTAGAAAAGGCTCCTTATGTTAAGCACGTGCTTTCAATGACTAAAAATAATTTTTATTACTTCGTAAAGGCACAACTTATAAAGGCATCCATCATGGGTATTGTGACATTTATCATGATGATGATTCTTGGCCTTCCATACCCTAGCATGATTGCAGTAATAGCTGCCACTACAGATTTAGTTCCACTTATCGGACCTATTATAGGAGTATTCCTCGGAGTATTATTCATCCTTATCGAATCACCGACACAGGCACTTATTTATGCCATCCTTGGAATTGTACTTCAACAACTCGAAGGAAATATTCTAGATCCAAAGCTCGTTGGAAATTCTCTTTCCATTCCGCCTATGTGGTCACTCTTTGCAGTGGTTGTCGGTGGATCTTTATATGGTGTGGTAGGAATGTGGTTATTCGTTCCGCTTTTTGCAACCCTTTATAAAGTAATTAGTGAGTGGTCAAACTCTAGACTTAAAACAAATTAGGTGATTTATGGAAAATATTATTTTAAAACTCGGCGGATACGATACTCCCCACGAAAATCGCGAAAGAATCACAACCTACGCTTCCCTCATGGGGATTTTATCAAACGTAGTTCTTTCACTGGTTAAGGTCGTAATTGGAATCGTATCCGGATCCGTCTCTGTTTTAGCTGATGGGGTTAACAATGTATTCGACGTTATGAGTGCAGTGGTTACCATAGTAGGAGTGAAACTCTCAAAGAGACCTCCCGACAAGGAACACCCTTACGGTCACGGAAGAATAGAATATTTAGCAGCAATGGTAATTTGCATATTTGTATTTGCAGTTGGAGTTCAATTTTTAATTGCATCTTTTAAAAGACTTAAAGATGGAACCATAGATAGCTATTCAAACCTTGCGTTTATATTGATTCTTCTATCAATCGCAGTAAAGGTATATCTATTTACATTTTATAGACACTTAGGTCACAAAATAAATTCCACTCCCCTTATCGCCACAGGAACTGACGCTCTAGGGGACGTGCTAGTTACTTCAGTAGTAATGGTAAATATTATTTCAAATAAATTCTTCAACTTCCACGTAGATGGAGTTGCCGGGATAATCGTATCAATATTTATCATTTACTCAGCATTTTCTCTAATAAGAGATACGGTCTCTGATATTATAGGAGCAAGTCCTGATGAAAATTTGATAAAGGAGCTTAAGAAAAAAATAAATTCCTATGATCATGTGGTGGATTCCCACGACTATAGAATCGTATCCTTCGGTCCGGAAGATAAGTTTGCCATAGTGGATGTGGAACTTCCTCACGAGATGGATATCTACACCGCCCATGCAATCATAAGTGAGATCGAAAGAGAAGTCGGGGACGAAATGGGCATAAGACTTATCATACACATAGAACCACAGGGAATGACTGGAGAAAAATATATAAAAGCTGAGAAAAAGATTAGAAGTGTCATGGACAGATTAGATGGATTTGTAGATTTTCATGACCTTATAATCACATCGGAAACTTTGAGCTTCGATGCGGTTATTGACGGCAATCTCCTTAAGAGTACCAAGGAAAGAAAAGAAATGGTAGATAGAATTACCAATGAAATAAAGAAAGAAATCCCAGGATACAAAATCCTAGTTAGAGCGGGAGAAAGGTTTTAGATATGAAGATTATAATCTTTGGAACCAAGTTAATATCAGAACAAGTAGTTAAAAATTTAGAAATATATGACGATGAAGTAACAGTAGTAGGCTATCCCGACAAATTCTACAATGATTTCGACAAAAAATCTGCAGAGATTATCTCTGGAAATCTTTTAGATGACGAATTTTTATCTTCACTTAAATTAGAAAGCTATGACTACTCTCTTATATTAGAAGATGATGACTTTTTAAACTTTGTACTTTCAAAAATGTGCAAAAAATACGGAGCAAAAAATATCATCACCAAAGTGAATAGGTACGACGACATAAATTTCATCATAAAAAATAAAGATTCCTTTGGAATAGATTATATTATAAATGAAGATCTAGAGGCGTCTAAGTACATCGTGAAGATGGTTGAAGAAGATATTGGATTTAAGTCAGATATATTCGCCGGTGGCAAGGTACTTCTCTCAAGCATAAAAGCTCAGTATGCAGAGGATTTTGTAAATAAAAAGCTAGAAGATATAGGATTATTATCTACTGTTAGAGTTGTTGGAATACTAAGAAATAGCGAGCTTATCATCCCAACTGGACAGACCATAATAGAAAGAGACGACCTAATCTATGTAATGGGTCTTTCGTCAGATATAATTTCTCTAAAAAATACTTATTTTTATTTTGAAGAACATAGACAGAAAAAGGAAATGACCATCATCGGCGACTCAGACTTAACTAGAGCTCTAGTCGAAAATGTAACTGAAATGAATATAAAGATTGTGGAAGAAGACGATGAAAAAGTTGCGGATCTTCGCAAGAAATATCCAGAAGCATTTGTAATTAAAAATAATTTTAAAAATGAACTTAAATCTTCACAAGAAGAGTTCAAGACTGCGGATGTACTCATAGCTTCCACAGAAGAAGATGAGCTAAACATAGCCGTAGGACTTCTCGCATCTGGAATAGGAATAAAAGATATAATCTTAAAAGTTTATTCTAGAACTTACAATAAATTTATCGACTCCCTTCCTGTAGATGCGGTCATAAATCCAAAGATAATCTTGGTTGGAAAAATTCTTAACCTTATTGGTAAGAACGCAGGGCTAAACATCTACCATATGTTTGGAGACAGGGCCGAAGTTTTAGAAGTGAAATTAAAAGACGATTCACATCTAATCGGCAAGACCATGGCAGAGTTAAATCCGCCTAAAAATATCGTAATAGGCGCAATAATAAGAAAAGATAATCTCGCCATAATCCCAATAGGAAAATCCGAAGTTGCAAAGGACGACACATTAGTAATCTTCTTTAAAAAAGAAAATAGAAATGAACTTCTAAGCTTCTTAGGAATATCTAAAAGAAGAATCTTTCCTAACCTATTTGGAGGTAGTAGATGAAGTTAAATAGTGTTTGGGACGAAGTCTTAAAGGACGAATTTGACAAGCCCTACTTCAAGGAGACCATGTCACTTTTGGAAGAAGAATATAAAAATTATAAAATCTATCCAAAGAAGAGTGATGTGTTCTCAGCATTTCGTCTAACAGATTATGACAAGGTTAAAGTGTTGATCCTGGGGCAAGATCCATACCACGGATACAACCAAGCCCACGGTCTCGCATTTTCAGTGAAACCAGGAGTTAAAATTCCACCGAGCCTTGTAAATATTTATAAGGAACTAAATTCCGATTTAGGAATAGAAATACCAAGTACAGGATATTTAAAATCTTGGGCAGACTCTGGAATCATGCTTCTAAACACAACCTTAACCGTTCGTGAAGGATCTCCTATGAGTCACTCAAAAATCGGCTGGGAATTCTTCACAGATAGAGTTATAGAAGCGCTCGATGAAAAGAAAGAACCAATGGCATTTATTCTTTGGGGATCTCACGCAAGATCAAAGAAGAGACTTCTAAAAAATAGGAACCATATAATCATAGAAGGACCACACCCAAGTCCGCTTTCTGCATACAGAGGATTCTTCGGGTCCAAACCATTTTCAAAAGTAAATGAATATTTTATAGAGCACGGGGAAAATCCCCCTGATTGGAGGATAAAATGTTAAAATCAGAATTTTTAGAATATATTGATACAAAAGTCGGCGAAATACCTACCTGGGTCATTCGCCCAAAAGAAAAAAATGATAAGTACAAGACCATCATCTTTTACCACGGATGGGGCTCCTGTAGAAATAACCAAGTATTTAGAGCAGCCATCTTCGCATCCTATGGATACCAAGTAATCCTACCAGAAGCGAGATACCACGGCGAAAGAGGAAGTCTTGACTATGAAAAAGATGAAGTAAAAAGAGACTATTTTTTAAGAGTCCTTATGCACAATATAGAAGAATCTGTGTCAATATATAAAGCTGCCATAGAAGAATTTAACGCAGACGAAAAAAATATATATGTAAGTGGACACAGCCTCGGCGCAATCACAGCAGGTTCCATCTATACATTTAACAAGAAGATAAAGGCAGCTCTCCTCTTTAACGGAAGCATGAACTGGCAAAAAATCGTAGAAGATATAAAAAGTTTAGAAGATGAAAAAGATTGGACTCTAGATAGAAGGTACGAGTTCTCCCTTCAAATGGATCCTATGATTCATATAGAAGACATGGAAAATAGACCACTATTTATGATTCACGGAGAAGAAGACGATGTAGTAAATCCAGAGTACGATAAAGAATTTTATAAAGTTGCAAAAGATAGCTTCGACGAAGGCAGAATAATTTTCGAAACATTTGAGAAAACAACCCACCAAATCACAACCCATATGCTTGAAAGAGGGATAAATCTCTTAAAAGAAATTGAATAAATTTATAAATCTCCTTATAAGGAGATTTTTTATTTAACATTTTTAAAATCTTCAAAAATAATTAAACCGCTTAACAATTAAGTTTTGCTTAATTTCTTTTTAAATGATAAAATATATTAAGAGGTGTTTATGGAAAAGAAATTAAGAGAAATATACAATAAAAAAATTATTAATCAATGGATAGAGCCTGATGCTCCAAAGGAAGAGACTGATAAAAATTATGAAGATTTAAACTTAGTTATGGATTCTATGTATCGCTTTGTCCTCTCATATTCAAATTATTTTAATCAAAGAAGAGACTATGGTTCAGGACCAGAGCTAACTATGGTAGAGGTCCACATACTTACAAATATTTCTGATAATCCTGGTACTACAGTGACAGCGATTGCAAAGGATTGGAATAGAACCACATCTGCTATATCTCAAACCATCAGAAAACTTCTAAAACAAAAGCTAATCATTAGAGAGAACTCAGAAGAAAATGGAAAGATATACCATCTATATACTACAGAACTCGGCGAAGAAGTAACTCTAGCCCACAAGAGATACGATAATATAGACATTTTAAAGACCAATAAAACACTACTTAAAACTCTAACTGTCGATGATCTTATATCTTTCGATAAGGTATGTAGTCACTACAACGATCTTTTAACAAGCTCAAAAGAAAAATAATAAAAAAATATTTGCTAAAAGATTAAGATAATGTTTTCTTCTATTTGTGTTAGATTAGTGATATAATAAACTTATAGATTTTAACAGTAAAAAGGAGGAACTATGCAAAAGAAAAGTTTTTTTAATAGTTTAATATTCAAACTATTACTAGGTATTATCATAGGTATATTCGTAGGCAATATTTCAAACGAATCTTTTATTGCAATAATTGACGCAATCAAAAGAATCCTAGGCGACGTTATAGGATATGTAGTACCACTAATTGTCTTAGGGTTCATCACCCCGGCAATCGTTAGCCTTAAAGAATCTGCAGGTAAGATTCTTTCAACTTCATTACTTATATGCTATATTTCATCAGTTGGAGCTGCAACTCTAAGCTTTATAGCAGGAAGAATTATCATTCCACATCTAAATATCGCATCTCAAGTTGGTGCAGGTAACGAAATCCCTGAAGCAATCTTCAAGCTTTCAATCTCACCAATCATGCCAGTTATGACAGCGCTAATCACATCTGTACTAATTGGTCTTGCAGTACTAGGAACAGGAAGCAGCACTTGGGAAAGTCTTCTAAAAGAATTCAACAATGTAATTCTTTGGATCGTTGACAAGGTTGTTATCAGAATACTTCCACTATATATCGGAGTTACATTTGCAGAATTAAGTTACCAAGGAACTATCATTAACGAACTTCCAGTATTCTTAAAAGTTATACTAATCGTAATCGTTGGTCACTTCATCTGGATGACTCTACTATACTCTATAGCAGGTATCATCAGTAAAGCAAACCCAAGAGAAGTTTATAGACACTATGCACCAGCATACGTTACAGCTCTTGGAACTATGAGCTCTGCAGCTACACTATCAGTTGCTCTTAAATGTGCAAGCAAATCAAAAGTTCTAGATCCAAAGATCAGAGACTTTGTAATTCCGCTATGTTCAAACACTCACCTTTGCGGATCTGTACTAACAGAAGTATTCTTCGTTATGACAGTATCCCAAATCTTAACTGGACAACTACCTGAAACTTCAAGTATGATTACATTTATACTTCTACTTGGAATCTTTGCAATAGCAGCACCAGGAGTACCAGGAGGAACAGTAGTTGCATCTCTAGGACTTATCATTTCAGTTCTAGGATTCAACGATACAGGAACAGCACTTATGCTTTCAATCTTTGCACTTCAAGACTCATTCGGAACTGCATGTAACGTAACAGGTGACGGAGCGATCGCTCTTATGGTAACAGGAATCTTTAAAAAAGTTCCAGGCCATGGAAACAATCCAGTATACGTACCAGAAGAAAATGCAGAAGCAAAATAAAATAATAAAAAAAGAAAAAAGAGGCTCGAAGCCTCTTTTTTTGTTGTAAAAACACCAGCTTTTGGTAGTTTTAAAATATCGAATTCAATTCATTTAAAGCTTTATCTAGTCTTTTTAAAAGCCTCATTTTTTTGAAATAATTACCGAGCTTGAAACATACTACACTCTTACAAGAAACCATTTCTAACTTAAAACTAGTAAAGCAAAAACTTTTCTGTTAAACTATACACATGGAAAAAATTTTTAAAAATAAAAAAAACGCAATCACACTTTCATTATTTGCAATGCTTCTTTGGGGGTCTGCCATACCCCTTATAAAGACGACCTACAAGGTCATGCAAGTACCTAGTGACGATTTTGGTTTGAAAATTTTGATAGCAGGTGTAAGATTTTTCATGGCAGGGATCTTAGCCCTTTTTTATCATCAATTTTTCAAGTCTAAGGATGGAAAACATTCAAAATTTAACGTTAAATTTGTTGTAGTCCTATCCCTATTTCAAACTACTTTTCAGTACTTTTTCTACTATATAGGACTCTCCAACACCAACGGAGTAAAAACTTCGATAATCCAAGCCTTTGGATCTTTTTTAATTGTCATCATGGCAGCAGCCTTTATACCTGGAGAAAGACTAAACCTAAACAAGGTGCTAGCAGTAATCATAGGAACTGCTGGAATTTTAGTCACAAACCTAAATAGCGATGCCGGTGGAGGGATAAGTCTAAAAGGAGAGGGTTTTATAATAATAGCCACCTTCTTCAATGCACTTGCAACTATACTTGTTAGACTAAAAGGAAGAGATCAAGATCCATTCCTATTGACAGGAAGCCAATTCGCCCTCGGCGGCTTAGTTCTTATTTTGGGAGGCATCTTCTTAAAAAAAACTGCCTTCTATCTAAGCCCCTTAGTCTGTATCATGATCGCCTATGGTTCTTTCATATCAGCCACAGCTTTTTCTATTTGGACCATAGTACTTCAGTATCATAGCGCTGGAGAATTTGGAATATATAAATTATTCATTCCAATATTCGGAACAATTCTTTCGATAATATTCTTGAAAGAAAAGTTTACATTTTTACTTTTCATAGGTTTGGCTTTAGTTATAATCGGAACTCTCGTTCTTAATATGAAAAATTTAAAAAAGTGTAATATTAAGTAAATAAAAAAATAATTTTATTTAGTATTGTAAAAATAAAAATCCCTGGAGACTAACCCCGGGATTTTTTACTTACGAATTGTCAAAACAAATTAAACACCTATGGAAGGAAAGCAAAAAGTACTTATTTAGGTGGTTTACTTCCCAACAGATATTATAGAGTCAAAAAAGAGGCTTCGAGCCTCTTTTTTATTGTAAAAAACCACCAATTGCTGGTGGTTTTTAAATATTTATTTCAATTCATTTAAAGCTTTATCTAGTCTTTCCAAAGCTTCTTTAATTACTTCAGTTGGAGCTGCTAGATTTATTCTTTCGTAGCCCTTACCATTTTCACCAAAGATATATCCTTCGTCTAAGAATAATTCCGCCTTATTTATCATGAAGTCTTCAAGCTCTTTATAATCAAGTCCTAGGCTTCTGAAGTCCATCCATTGTAAATATGTTCCTTCAATTAGAGGAGCCTTAATTTCTGGGTGTTTCTTTTCAAAGAATTCATTAACAAGCTTTTGATTTGTATTTATAACTTCAACACATTCGTCAAGCCAGTCTTCACATTCGTTATATACAATTTCACAAGCCTTAAAGCCCATTGCAGTGAATGGATAAGAAGCAGTGTTTCCTAAACCTTGTACAAATTTTTCTCTAATCTTATCATTCTTAATAATAATATTTGATAGACCCATACCAGCAATGTTGAAAGATTTTGATGGAGCAGTAAATGTAATCATATTATCTGCTATCTCTTCGTCAATAGTTTGGAATACAGTATGTTTGTATCCTGGCATAATTAGGTCGAAGTGAATTTCGTCAGAAAGTAATAAAACATTGTTCTTTTTAATTATTTCAGCAAGTTTCTTAAGTTCTTCTTCCTTCCAAACACGACCAACTGGGTTGTGTGGAGAGCAGAATAGAAGAACTTTATTTTCTTTAGAAAGTTTATCGAATAGATCGTAGTCAATTGTGTAGTATCCGTCTTTTTCAACTAATGGACAGTCAACCAATTTTCTATTTTGGAAATTAATTGCATTGTAGAATGGGTAGTACACTGGACTCATTATGATTATTCCATCGCCTTCATTTGTAAATTCTCTAATGGCATTGAAGAAAGCAGGAACTATTCCAGAAGTGTTTACAATCCAATCTTTTTCAATTTCAAAATTATGTCTTTTCTTCATCCAGTTTACTACGGACTCTTTAAAAGAATCTGTAGCAGCAGTATATCCAAGGATGCATGTTCTTAAATGGTCACAAAGTCCATCAATCAATTTGTCTGGATGATGAAATTCCATGTCAGCAACTGATAGTGGAACTACTCCTTCAGATACGTCACTTTTCTTATTGTACATATCTTCCCATTTCATCGAGCCTTGACCTTGTCTATTGACTCTTGTAGTAAAATCAAATTTCATTTATTTCTCCTTATCTTATTCCTTACATTCCTGTCCAACCAAGTGAATTTAAAATATAAATGGCTACAAAAGACATAACTGTAAATAGTAACATAGGTTTAATTACCCATTTAATCCATCTGTCGTATGGAACATTAGCAATAGCTATAGCTCCCATTGTCCAACCTAAAGCTGGTGATATCATGTTTGTAAAACTGTCTCCAAGTAAGAAAGCTTCACATACTACTTGCATGTGGATACCTAGAGCATTTCCTAGAGGAATTAGAATTGGAACTAAGGCTGCAGCCTTTGCCATTACACTTGGGATAAGGGGGTTTATTATTGCTATTACTAGAACTATTCCTATAGCTGATAATGAGTTATCAAGTCCCATCAAAGGTCTAGTTAAAGTATATATTATTGTATCGATAATGTTTCCTTCTCTCATTATAGTTTGCATTGTAGTAGCAAGACCGATAATGAATACAACGAAAGCCATATCTGCAAGACCTTTTGCAAATGAATTTGCAATTTCATCAGCTGAAAGTCCGCCTACCGCACCTATTATTATAGATGTTATTATGAAGAATCCTACTATAAATTCCATTGGTCTTTCTTTAACGATAAAGAAATATAATACCAACGCTATATATTGTAATGCTAATAATACAAGAACAAATGCTGATCTAGTAGGGAATTTTAAATTATTGTCAGAAACATTTTCAAATTCGTTATCTTCTAGCCATTCTTTTTGCCAATCTTGGTTAGGCATTATAGATTTTGTTGGGTCTTTTTCTACCTTTTTTATATAACTCATAGTGAAGAATAGTCCAACAAGACCAAATATATTTAATAATATAAATCTTGCCCCAATACCTGAAAGTGGTGGAAGATCAAACATCGCTTGAGGTGCTATTGCTCTTATGGTAATTCCTAGACCAAACCCAATCATAGATGGGAAGAAAGATACAGCAAGCGCTGAAATCGGATCTAGTTTTAATCTCTTTGCAAATAAAACTCCTATTGGTACTACAGCTATCAATGCGTCAGTACTAGCAAATGCTGCTAAGTACAAAATCAAGAAGTATAGAACTGGAACTAGTACTTTTGTGGATGATTTTTTTAGTTTAACAGTTGCGTATTCTAAAACTTCATCTATTGCTCCCGTTGACATAACAACGTTCATATTTGCACCAGATACCATTACTACCCAAACTGTTACTCCAGCGGCAGTAAGTCCACCTAGTAACATAAATATTAAGCTTAAAGGACTTACAGGTGTTTGATGTCCTAAAAATTTAAATTCATTTGCATTTATCTTTCCAGCTTCATCTAGCCCAAAGTTTCCTGCAGGTATTACATATGTCATTAGGGACATGAATAATAGTAGTCCCAACATTATATATAGCAGGTGTGGGATTTTAAAACTTTTTTTCTCTTTATTTTTTGTATCAGACATTTTATGCCTCCTCTTGGTATTTGTTAACAAACTTTAATGTTGCTGCTATTGCATAGCTAAGACCATTTTCATCAAGGTCAAAGTATTCATTGTGGTGCTCCGCTCCACTTCCCAACTCTTCATTTCTAATACCAACAAAGGCAAATAATGATGGAGCTATCTTGCTATATTTGTTAAACGATTCTGATGCGAACCATTTTACATCTGTCTTTAAGCTTCCTGGTAAAATTTCATTTAAACCACTTTGAGCAACTTCAGATAGATGCTTATCATTAACAACTGGATTTCCAGCTACGCCATTTCTATCATCTATTTCTATGGTACATCTGTTTGCTCTAGCAATATTTTCTGAAACATCTTTTACGATTTCCATTGCTTTATGTCCTTCTTCCATATCGAAAAATCTTAAAGTACCAGTTATTTCAACTTTATCAGGGATAACATTTGGAGCCAAGGTTGATCCGCCATTTATAGATCCAAGGCCAAGGGTAACTGTCTTAGTAACGTCAATTTGGTTTGCCCAAGCTGTTGCAAGTCCATTTACTATGCTTGCTGCAGCAAATATTGGACTTATTGATAAATCAGGTCTAGAACCATGACCGCCCCTTCCGACAACGTTAAATCTTACCACTCCACAACCAGCCATAACAGGACCAGCATCAACAGAAATTTCTCCTGTGTTCATAAATGATGTTAGGTGAGTTCCATATATGGCATCTATCTTTACAGATTTTAAAGCTTCGATCATGCTATCAATACCTGATCCAATTTCTTCTCCTTCTTCGAAGATGAAAACAATTTTTCCGTTTGCTAAATCTTTGTTTTCAACTAAAATCTTTGCAACAGAAAGAAGTATTGCCATGTGTCCGTCATGACCACAAGCGTGCATTACACCATCATTTAAAGAGCATACTATTCTCTTTCCATTTAAATTATTTTCATTTTCTTTAACTGGAAGTGCGTCAATATCAGCTCTGATTCCAACAGTCTTACCAGGCTTACCAGTGTCTAGTATCGAATAAAAGCCAGTGTTTACAACTTCATTAATCTCCAAGCCTAATTTTTTAATCTCTTCCTTTAGAACTTTTGAAGTATTGACTTCTTTGCTAGAAAGCTCGGCATTTTCGTGAAAATACCTTCTCATCTTGACTGCATAGTCCATAACCTCTTTTGTCTTACTAAGAATGATCTCGTTAATATTCATTAGTTAACCCTCCTTATGTATTAGTATCTTAACTATTAATTGTATTATATTATATTGTTCTAGATAATTCAATAGATTTTAAGCTTTTTTTAAAATGTTTTCCCAGTTTCAATAATCGCATTTATTTCTATTAATAGAAAACAAAAAAATCTGTTGACTTAAATTCTCAACAGATTTTTTAAAAAATTTTTCTTTAAATTTAAAAAATAAAATGATTATTAGAAAAGATAAAGAGCTCTTAAGTATATTTTATTTACTAAGTCCCTCTATAATTTCTACAAATTCATTAGCATCTGGCATGTCGCATATATTCTTAGCATAATGTACCTTTAAAATGTTACCTTCATTATCCAAGATAAAGTATGCTGTTAGTTGAAGTTCATTACCTTCATATTTTCCGTGTTCAATTCCAAGTTTTTTGGCTTCAAGTAGTTTTCCAGCAATTCTTGTATCTGCCAATGTTAATTTTGATTTAGCAGCTTTAATGTCAAACTCTTTGTATAATTTTTGTTCAGGATCAAGTAAAATTTCAAATGGTAAATCTTTTGCACCCTTATCTTCTTTAAGAGTTTCTCTTTCAGATTGAAGAGCAACGAGTAATTTAACATTTAAATCTTCTAGTTTTTTAATGTTTTCCTTAAAATCAACCATTTGAAGTTGACAAAGAGTGCATCCAAAATATCTTAAAAATACTACTAAAGTCTTATCTTGACCTTCTTTTAAGAAATTATAAAAATCTACTTCATCTTTTTCAAAAGTATCAAATTTAAAGTTTAATATTTTTTCTCCTTCTATTAATCTTGGCATTATTTTCTCCCTTACTTTTATTTTAAAATAACTCAATTTTAGAAACCGAGTTATTTTTTATTTTAATTATTTTTTATCTTTTATAAAATATATCTTATTTTACAAAAACATATTTTTTCATTCTATCAAAAGCTTCTTTTACTCTTGATAATGGTAGTGCTAAGTTTAATCTTATATGGTGAGGACCGTGGAACATTCTTCCATCTTGCCATGCAACTCCAACATCCCATCCTGCTTTTTCTATCTCATCTATTGTCACATTATTCTTCTTGCAATAGTCTGTGCAGTCTAGGAATAACATATAAGTTCCTTGAGGTTTACTGTATTTTACTCCATCGAAGTTTTCATCAATGAATTTTGTTGCATAATCAAGGTTTCCTCTTATAGTTTCAATCATTTCTTGAGCCCACTCATCTCCAGTTTCTGAGTATGCTCCTATAAGTCCATACATTGAAAGTACGTTCATATCGTTGTAATGGCTTAATGATGATTCTTTTAGAATTCTTTCTCTTAGCCAGTCGTTGTAAATTACGTGGTAACTTCCTATTAAACCTGCTAGGTTAAAAGTTTTTGATGGTGCATATAGAGCTACTGTTCTTTGTTTTGCATCTTCTGATACTGATTGTGTAGCTACATGAGGGTTTTCTCCTACTATAATATCTGACCAAATTTCATCTGATATTACATATACATCATGTTTTTTGTAGATTTCCATAGCTTTTTCTACTTCTTCTCTTTCCCATACTCTTCCTGTAGGATTGTGTGGTGTGCAGAATATTGCTGCATGGATTTTATTATCTACAATCTTCTTTTCCATATCTTCATAGTCCATTCTGTAGATGTTGTTTTCATCTAAAACTAGTGGAGAATGGATTATATTGTAGCCGTTGTTTTCCAAACTCATTGTAAAGCCTATATATGTTGGAGAATGTACTAGTACATTATCACCCTTTGAACAGATTACATTCATGGCACTAACTAGTCCGCCTAGTACTCCATTTTCATATCCTATATACTCTGGTTTAATATCGTCTACATGTTTATATTTTTTGTGCCAATTAATTATTGCGTCATAGTATTCTTTTCTTGGTGCAAAATATCCATATAAAGGATGTTTTGCTCTTTCTATGATAGCTTCAGGAATACTTGGTGCAGTTTCAAAGTTCATATCTGCAACCCACATAGGGATTATGTCAAAACCTTCCTTTGGTTTATCTGGTGCAAATCCCGGTTTTAATCCTAAAGCTTCTACTGCTATTGCATCCTTACCTACTCTGTCAATTATTTTTTCAAAATCAAATTTCATTTTTCTCCTCCTCTACATATTTTCAGCTTCTAGTGCTTTTCTTACTATTTCTTTCTTATTGTTTTCTAGAGTTTCTTTACTAACCGCTCCTTGTTTTAATCTAATCCAAGATAATAAGAACATTGATATAAGCATAATTGATGCTATTACTGCATCTCTTGAAGTAAGATTTTTAAACAAGTTAAATGCTACAACTCCGGCACATAATGCACCTAGTGCACTTAGAACTATATATATTCCTTTTGGTATTCTTATACTTCTATCATCCCATTGTTTTGGATAAGTTTTTGGTATTCCTATACATGCTAAGTTCATATAAATATTCATTATCATGGATGGAATCATAACTAATGAAACCGCTGCATCTAAAGACATTCCTGTTAAAATTGGTACCAATGCTATTAGATAAAATATTAAATATACCATGTATGGATATCCATCTTCTGTTCTCTTTTTAAATATTTCTGGTAACCATCCATCATCTGCTATTTGAATAAATGGATATCTTACCATTGCAAGTCCACCAAGTAGTGAAGAAGCTATAGCTCCGATTCCACCACCAACAACAAAGAATAGGAATAATGATTTTGGTAAAATCTCCTTAGCTGTGACACTTATGTTTTGTCCTGCAATCTGATCATAAGGTAGAACACCACCTGCTACATAAGCCATTAGTCCATATACCACAGATAGAAGTAAAGTTACTACTATTATACCCATTGGAATAGTTCTCTTTGGGTTTTCTGTTACTGGTACCATAGAAACTGGTGCCATAGTAGTTCCTTGACAAGCCCATCCCATAACTGCGATTGCACTTATAAATCCAGAAAATCCATCTCTGAAAAATCCACCATCTGCATGTGGGTCAAAGAATTCAGTGAAATTTACTTTAGGAACTCCAAATATTACAAACATAACTAAAGATAATATTAGTACGACTGTTATAATATTTTGTAATATAGTTATAAATCTAGAACCTTTTACTGTACTAGCAAAGAATACAGTAACAATTAAAAATGTGATTAACTTGTAGTAATTACCTACCTGAGGCCATAAAATCATCAAGTAATCTGTAATTGCTATTGCGTAACTTGCTATTGCAAATCCATTTATAACGGCTATGTAACCACCAACCCCTGAAAATAAAGGATTAAATAGCATCGCTTTCATACTATAATCTCCACCTTCTAGGATAAATATAGAAGGCATAACTAGATTATACCAATATGCTAAAAGCATAAAGAAACATCCTATAACAACTACTGGTAATATAGATCTGCCTGTAAATTGAATACCGAATCCAAGAAGAACGAATATTCCAGTACCTATAGCTCCGCCTAGGCCTAAACCTATTATGTTCCAAATATTAAGTTTTTTACCATGTTCAGTCATAGCTTCTCCTTTACATTAAAAAAAATTTTGCACTACGCATAGCTTACATCAAAATTTTGAAGTTAGAATAAGACAATCAATTATCTTTGATTTTAATAATTTAACGTCTTAACTATTTATAGATTAATCCTTTTTTTATTTCATGTCAATAGATTTCAAAAATTTTTTTAAAATGTTTTCCTTGCTTTATTATTCAAATGATTTTTTAAATAATTCTCCTTTTCTTCTTAGATTTTCAAATACTTTTACCAATATCTTATGCTAAAATATCATTAAGGAGGATTTTATGAAAAAGTTTTTATTTTTTATTTCTGTTTTAGTTATCATTTTTGTACCTAAAAATATTTTTGCTTTTACCGATGTAGATTCCCACTGGGCGAAACCTTTTGTGTCCTGGGCTTCTAAAAATGAACTGATAAAAGGTTATCCAAACGGAACTTTTAAGCCTGATGCAAATATAACTAACGCAGAATTCTACACAATCGTAAACCACTTTGCAAAATATAATACTTTTGACCACATTCACTTCAAAGATGTGAAGAAGTCCGATTGGTTCTATTCCGAAGTTTGTCGTGGGGTGAAGGCTGGTTACATAAAAGATTCAAACCTCATAATTTTTCCAAATAAATTTATAACTAGAGATGAGGCTTCTAGAATTATTGCAAGCATTTATTCTGGATATTCTCAAAACAAGCTGGGTTTTATTGATAATATAAGTATTGTGAATAAATCTGAGGTTTCATTCCTCGTTGACAGAAAAATAATTTCTGGATATCCCGATGGAAGTTTCAAACCTCTAGGTCTTATTACTCGTGGAGAAGCAGCTGCAATGTTTTATAATGCGGATAAAAATCTAGGTGAAGCTACCAAGGATTTTATCTACATTACTATTATGGCGAAGCTTGATAGCAGAGAAGACAGCATTATAAATACTATAAAAGTGCAAAAAAATAAAAAGTTTGATGATTCTACAAACTTTAATTTGAGTGATGGATATACTTTTGATGGATATTACTTGGATAAGGAAAGGACTAAAAAGGCTGATTTAAATAAAGGTTTCGATGAGGACACCACACTCTATGCGAAGTTCAAGGGAAATTTTGTAAAATTATCCTTCTATACTGTCGATAAGAATAAGAGAAAACTTGTGGCAAAGTTTGAGATTCCAAAGGGAAAGAGTATAGATTTAAATTCTATTCCTATTTTACCTATGGGTTACGCCGGCTGGTTCACCGATAGAAAGGGTGAGGACTACGCAAATTTTGAAGATGGTTTTGAAAAGAATCAAGATTTCTATGGGATTTCAAATTCTAATTCTAGTTCTAACTCCAATTTAGAGTTCACTGCCGCCTTTGTATTTCTGGATGAGTTTGGAAATTCTAGAAGAGTTGAAATACCTTCAAATTCAAATGGATACTTGGACCTTGTAAATATTCCTACTTTGCCAGATGGATTCAAGTGGTCACTGGCTTCCGATAGGTATATCGAGGCAAATCCTCTAGATAAGATTGATAGAAATATTGTTTTTTATGGTTTTAAGGTTGAATAATTTTATTTTGAAATAGTGCAATTGGATAGACTTGCTCTTCGGAGGTTAGACCCGTTCGACTCACTTCGTTCGCTCAGGGTGACTGCAGTTGGGAAGGATTCTTTATAAAAATTCCAGAGGAAGATGGTCACCCTGAGCGAAGACGGTGGAGCAAGGCGGAACCGTCGAAGTCGAATGGGTATAGCCATTGTGTGGTTATGTATGGGTGACTGCAGTTGGGATATTTTGTAAAAAATAGTTGCAAAGGCTAGGTTAAATATAGGTCAGATCCTTCGACTACAAAGGCTACGCCTTTTCCGCTCAGGATGACCAAGTGGGATTGATTGTCGTACGCCTAGCGGCTAAACAAAGAGAGTTTAGTATAAAGGTTGATGGAAGCAGGTTGCTTCCGCTACGGGGTAGTTGCCAATGGTTCGTTAAATATAGCTTATACCCGTTCGACTCACTTCGTTCGCTCAGGGTGACGACCACATAGATACATTGTTTCAAAAGAGAACTCAAGGAAGACAGTCACCCTGAGCGAAAATGACGAAGCCTTGGCTGAGTCATTGTAGTCGAATGGGTATAACCATGGTGAGGTCATGTATTGATGATTTCAAAAAAATATTAATACAACCAAACAAAAATATCCCCTAGAATTTTCTAGGGGATTTATTTATCTAATTTTATTCTGAAACTAGTATTCCTTTTTCTTCGTCCCTTTTCTGTAAGAGATAGATGGTGTTTTCGAATTCTTTTTTCTTCGCCATTTCTTTTAGGGTTTCGATCTTTCCTGAAGTATTTCTATTTATTATAAGTCCGTACTTTAATCCGTCGTTTGTCAAGGCGTAGTAGTCTCCGTCTGAGTCGCCTATATAGAGCATTGCAGGGCGATTATATCTTTCTTTTAAAATTTCAAGATATTCCCCTTTGCCTTTGCCCATGGTCAACAGTTTTTCTTCGTCACCTTCCGCTTGTAGCACTCCGTTTCTTTCTACAAGTTCAAGGCCTACTACTCCATCAAATAATCCTTTGGAGCATCTATTCATAAATTCATCCACTACGATTCTTGATGAGGCTGTGCATACATATGCTTTGGCACCCTTAGATTTGATATCTTGTACAAGTGCTTCTACTTCTTCAAATTTGCCAACTCCAACATCGATGTAGGAATGTAGTTTGTACTTACCTTCGAAGTTGAATTCCAATCTTTGAAAAGAAATTGATCTCGTGTAATCATACATTTCTCCCACCATATCTCTTAGTTCTTCTTCTGTGAAGTTTTTAAACAGGTAGAGTATTCTAAATCCAACAGTCTTTTTTTTGTCGTAGTAGCTAAGTTCCAAATATAGGTAGCACATGAGTTCTATAAATTCTACGTAGTGTGGGTTTTCTTCAAACTCATCATCTGCTACTAACTCTTCGAAATATGTGGCTGCTAAATCTGCTGCAAATTTAGCTTCATCCACTATTCTTTCATCATCTGGCAAATCTTTAAATAGAACTTCTCTAAATTCTTCTGGTGTCATTTTGTATTTTAAACTCACTAGTTGGTAGAAGAATAGATTTTCTTCTGTATCGTGCATGACATAGGAATTGTCGCAATCGGTAACTATGTAGTCCCCTTCTTTTATTGAATCTAAGAGTTCGTTTAAAACTTTGTAATTGTGCTTACTAAATCTATTTCTATACTTCTCTAACATCGATCCTCCAAATAAAAAAGGCTCACTGGGTGAACCTTTATTAATTTATTCCTAGTACCTTGTATCCGGCTTTTTCTACTGCTTCTTTAAGGGCTTCATCGTTTAGGTTTTCACCTTCAACGGTAGCTTGCTTTCTAAATAGGGAAATCTTAACGTCCAAGTTTGAATCCAGTGCTTCTAGAGCTTCTTTTACATGGGCGCTACAGTTTTCACATTTCATTCCTTCAATCTTTATAATCTTCTTCATTTATTTCCTCCTCATTACAATCCATATTTAAAATACTTTTTACCATCTTCGATAGATCATTTGAACTGTGAGATGTGTAAAGTTTAATTCCACTTCTCTTATTTTCAAAGTCTCGATCCTGCAAGAATTCACTTACAGTCTCAGCAAGAGATTTTGCCGGGTCGACTATGGTCACTTCCTTGCCCATTTCTTCAAGGACTTTTTCTATGGCAGGTCTTGCCAATGGAAAGTGGGTGCATCCTAAAACAAGGGTATCGAATTCAAAATCTCTATACTCTTCTAAATATTCTTTCACCACTTGCACCGCAAGTTCGTCATCTATATGTCCATCTTCTACTGCTCTTACCAAGTTGCTACAACCTTTTGCCCTTACGTCTGCACTTGGCACCAAGGACTTAATCTCCTCTTGGTAGATTCCATTTTCCACAGTGGATTCGGTTGCGATTATGAGTATTTTGTTATTTTTAGTCGCCTTTACTATTTCAGATATGCCAGATCTAATTATTCCAAAGATTGGAAATCCAAAGATTGCCTTTAGATATCTCTCAGCATTTGCCGTTGCCGTGTTGCAAGCGATGACCACCATATCCACATTCTGTCTATCTATAAAATTAAAAGATGTCTTCGTTAAATTTCTGATTTCACAGGGAGTCTTCTCTCCGTAGGGAAGATTCTTCTGATCGCAGTAGTATATGTACTCTTCATCTGGAAGAACTTTTAAAAGTTCCTTGAGTACACTAACTCCGCCGACTCCGGAGTCAAATATTCCAATTTTAGCCATTGTATCACCTAGTTAAATTATACACTTATAAGCTAAAACTTCCAACTTTTAAATTTATTCCCTTTTTTTCTTTATAAATGTGATGTTATCACAAAAGTTTCATTCGTTAAAATGATAACTATTATTATTTATGTTGTTTAAAATTTTTTCCAGGGTATAATTAAAATACAAAATAATTAACTAGGAGGGATTTTAATGAAAAAACCTGAATTAAATTTAGATAAAATGTACAAACTATTTATAGGCGGAGAATGGGTAGAAGCTGAAGACAAAGAAACCCTTAATAGTTTTTCTCCTGCCGACGGATCTCTTTTAGCTGAGATTTCTGAAGCTACAAGAAGAGATGTAGATATGGCTGTCGACGCAGCATGGAAAGCTTTTGAATCTTATAGACACACAACTCCTAAAGAAAGAGCTAAAATTTTAAATGAGATTGCTGATATTATCGATGCAAATAAAGAACATCTTGCAATGGTGGAAACCATGGACAATGGTAAACCTATTAGAGAAACTTTGAACGTGGACATTCCTCTAGCTGCTGATCATTTTAGATATTTCGCTGGAGTTATCCTTGCAGACGAAGGAACTCTAAATAAGTTTGACGCTCACAATATTTCTCTAGTTATAAGAGAACCTATCGGTGTAGTTGGTCAAGTAATTCCTTGGAACTTCCCATTTTTAATGGCTGCTTGGAAACTTGCTCCTGCACTTGCTGCCGGTGATGCAATAGTTATAAAACCATCTTCAACTACTTCACTTTCACTTCTTGAACTTATGAAGCTTATTGAAAATGTAGTTCCAAAGGGAGTTATAAACCTTATCACTGGATCAGGTTCAAAATCTGGCGAATACCTACTTCAAAACGATAGACTATCCAAACTTGCATTTACAGGTTCTACTGAAATAGGATACGAAGTTGCAAAGGCTGCTGCAGATAAACTTATCCCAGCTACCCTTGAACTAGGCGGAAAATCTGCAAATATTTTCTTTGACGATTGCGATATGGACGTGGCTATGGACGGACTTCTACTTGGAATTTTATTTAACCAAGGACAAGTTTGCTGCGCCGGATCAAGAGTCTTCGTTCAAGAAGGAATCTATGATGAATTTGTAAAACGCGCAGTTGAAAAATTCAAGAGCGTAAAGGTTGGACTTCCATGGGATCCAGAAACTCAAATGGGTGCACAAATATCTCCAGGACAACAAAATAAAGTTTTGGGATATATTGATGTTGCTGTTAGAGAAGGCGCTAAGATTGCCATCGGTGGTAAGAAACACGCAGACAAAGAGTTAAAGGACGGAGTATTTATAGAACCTACTTTAATTACAGAAGTTACCAACGAAATGACTGTCGCTAGAGAAGAAATCTTCGGACCAGTTGCAGTAGTTATCAAATTCAAAGATGAAGTAGATGTAATCAGAATGGCAAATGAATCTGAATACGGCCTTGGTGGCGGAGTGTTCACTCAAGATATAAACAAAGCTCTAAATGTTGCAAACTCACTTGAAACTGGTAGAGTTTGGATCAACACTTACAATGCCATCCCTGAAGGGGCTCCATTCGGTGGTTACAAAAAATCTGGTATCGGTAGAGAAACTCACAAGATGATACTCGATGCATATTCACAATTCAAAAATATAATAATTAAGACCGATGGAAAACCATCTGGACTTTATTAATCTCCTATACTCCTATATGAAAAGAGCTTCACTACGAAGCTCTTTTTTTGTAAAAATAAATCCCCGGTTAACCGGGGAAATTTATCTTATATTCATTGATCTGTAGTAGATGCTTAGAAGTTCATCCACATTTATATTTGTATGGGCGGAGTTTTCTGAAGTTAGTCCATAGCTTCTAGCCATTTGGAAGTTCACTAAGTCTTCTCCCTTTAGTCCATCTATTTCCTTAAATACTTTTGAATCGAGTCCTTCTAGGTTAACTCCCCTTAGCTTAAAGATGATTTTAATTGCGTCGAGACGATTTAATTTCTTATCCATTTTTAAATCTTTAAATGGGTCATTACTTCTGTAACTATATTGGTCAAGAAGTTTCACTCCGTCTTCTACTATGTCTGCA
>QWCB01001082.1_pt1 | contig 27544 bp, 30 predicted proteins | sample 1972511 | NCBI WGS metagenome assembly QWCB01 (sample SAMN09866719, study PRJNA288562) | Human gut metagenome isolate term5_stool, whole genome shotgun sequencing... | isolation source: gut | host: Homo sapiens | place: USA: California | reverse complement strand
GACAGATAAATTTCCTCAGATAAAAGAACATAAATGCTGGCTGCTGACAAGTCTGTGAAAAAGGATTATCCATACTGCTCAGTAATCGCGGATAATTCATCAGCTCCCACACGCCTGTAGAGCCATCCCTGACAGCCCTGGACATTCATGTCTCTGGCAATACGGAACAACGCTTCATTTTCAACACCTTCAAGTATTACGCCCCGGTTATGACAGGCAACAGTGTCTGCCACAGCATGGAGAAGCGGCATTGCACTCCTGTTTTTCAGGGCATAATGAAAAAACTCATGACTTATTTTTACCCGTTCAAACATCCCGGACAGTCCCCACATTAAGCCTGCATTTCCTGAGCCGAAATCATCCAGCCAGAGGGTGAAACGTTCTGACAAAAAACGTAACAGGGGGTCATCACCGGGTTTTAACGCCACTGCCGGAAAGTCCTCACTGACCTCAAGCCTGATATGTGTTCCCGGCCGCCCCGGGATGCCATGTTTTCTCAGATACAGGGCTACCACCCGGGAAATATTGACACTCAGCATTATTTTCTTCTGCAGACACCATTTATGAAGCGTTTCCGCAGTCTTCAACTGACTGATGAGTATTTTGTACTGAATATCCGGAGGTGCACTTCTGAAAAAAACAGATGCGCAGATTTTCCTCCCGTCTTTTGCTGAACGGATATCCGAGAGCATTTCAAAAGCAAATATTTTCCCGGTCTGATTCCATACAGGCTCAAAAACCGGTGAGAGGATATATTCTGTTCTGCCTGATTTCACCTCCAGTATACTGTTAACTGCCCCTGACATTACTCCTCCGGAAATATGAGCCCCTCCCGACCAGAAGGTCTGGCTGGATAAGCGCAGTTCTTCTGATTTGATTTTTAAACCCTCAGATTTACCATTATCTTTATGATTACTGACAACGCTCAGAACCAGATATACGGCTCATACTGGTTCTGTTTATCTTTGACAAAGACCATATGACAGACTCGTTCCGTCACAACACCGGAAACAATACTATTATCAGCTATTTTTCTCCACAAACAGTGATACATTAAATGAAAAACTGGATATAAAGAGCAGTAATATCATTACCGCCACAACTGCATTCTAGTTGTAGCTAAAAGTCACATTTATCACTGACTGGACAGCACCGGGCGTCGGACTTGCCTGACCGGTCAGAGCATAAGAGGCCTTCAGCCCCAGACTCACAGGAGAGCTGCCTACCTGTCCCAGAGACCTCGGTTGTCCGGCCGGAACCAGCCCCGCGTTGTCCGACAACTGTACACCCACACCGCCGGCCCCTGATGTTGCCGTATTTGCGAATACAGTATTACCACTTCCTGTTACAGAACCTGACAGGGTATAGCTGACCGACTGTGTCTGGTCGCAACGTACAGTAAGAGGGACTGTTACCGGCCCTCCGGGATAGGACGGAAGGTCAACTTTGACATTGTTCGATGAGACCCTGCATGTACCTGTCTGGATATAGACATCATTCGTTGCATAGAAACGCCAGGTGAAATTTCTCTCCCCTGCCTCCTGCCCCATGGTGGAAAACTTATTAACATAAACTGTGGCCACTAATTCTCCGGCATGTATCAGTTTCCCGAAAACGCCCGGCTCAGGATAAAGGTACATTTTTGCCGGGAAAGGTTTCCATACACCATATTGCCAGTAAGCTTCTGTTGGCTTTGTGTCTTGCTGCAGCGGTAACGTCTGACTATACCCAGAAAGCCTGTTTGTAAAGTCCAGCCTTCCGTATGTTTTAGCATCTAATGAAGGAGAAAAACCGGTTCCCTGTCTGACCCTGAGATAGTCATAGTTCTGACCAGAGGCATCTTCATTCTGACATAACACCAGTTGATTTAAATCCAGAACTGTAATGGCTTTATCATACTGAACTGTTGGGGAAAGAGTGATATTGAAGCGACTGTCTCCAGACTGAAAAGTCTGCCCTGTCTGGTTATTTCTGCACAACAGTGCAAACGATGGCTGGGAATATGCCATTATAAGTGTGAATAAAATACAGCCCCTGAGGGCTGTAGAAAAGAAAAAGAACAGATTCCGCATACTCATCATCCACTGTAGAATTAGAAAGAATATCTGTTTATGTTTAAAAATATTGTTCTGCCACACTATAAGTTATGAATAAGTATATGTGACGGTTATAACAGAACTGATATCTCCAGGAGTAACCAGACCTTTACTCACTGCACGGGCTTTAAGATTAAAGGTTGCATTATTATTTTGTACGGAAACCGTTTTTATTGTGTTGGGACCATATGTTACTGATGAAACATCAGCATCTCCTATCTCTATCTTTATATTGCCGGCGCTACCGTTATTGGCAAAATATCCACTACCATCTTGAGTGCCTGAAAATGATGCCTGTACACGACCTGTATTTTGACAGTTTGTTAGAGATAATGAAAACGTCTTCCACTGAGATGTACTTCCCGTCGCAGGAAAGTCTGTTGTATACAGATTTCCTAAAGGTACATTTATATCTTTTGGAGTCGTACATGTTCTTTGCAAAACATTACCCGTCACAGTAATCGTCGTATCCACTGCCTGTGCTGAAAACGCAATACAGTTAATAAGACCGGTGGCCAATATAATAGCTTTCAGTTTCATCTGTTTTCCTCTGTGTTATATTTACTGATAGTCAAGTACAAAATTAACCACCGCATCAACATTACCGGCCTTTACCGGAAGATAAGTGGCTTTCAGACGGGCATAAAACGCTATGGTCTGTGTTCCCGGCATTAACGCAATTGTTGTCGGCACATTAATTTTCAGCTCATGTTTATCCTTATCAAGAAGCTGAATCCCCACACCCCGCGCTCCATTTATGCTGTTAATCTGAATAAGCCCCGCCTCCTGATTATCTGGTGTGCCCGTAAATGTCAGCTTCACTGCACGGACAGCACTGCCGCAGGAGGTTAACCCGACATGAAATACCGACGCAGGTGTGGTATCACCAGCTGCGGTAAACTGTCGGCTGTCATAACTTCCCAGACTGACATCAAAGTTTCGGGAGTTAATGTCAACATCGCAGGTGTTATCCTGAACATTGCCTGTAATATTCACCACAGAACCCGCTGCACAGACATGACAGGTAACGAACATACTGCCGGCCAGCATGCAGGAGAATGTCACTGTTTTAATAATATCCTTCACCATTTCCCTGCCTCTTTACCTGCAACTAACCGTGACATGACTTAATATCTGTCCGGCGCTTTCCTTCGGTAATTTATAATCTGCAGTACACTGGTCCGTGGTCTGACTCCCCCATTTCACACTAACCTGTCCTGACAGAGGCATTCCGCTCAGATAAACCTGACCATTCTCTCCGGCGATACTGCTCCCCCCGTTTCTGGCCGTAACGACAGAGCCAAAAGGAACTGCTTTCCCGTTTCTCATCAGCGTCATCAGCACTTTCACACCCACACGGGTTTTATAGTCAGCCCGCACAACGGCACCATGCGTGGGCACGACGCTGACCACGGTATTCTCTATATCAACATTATCTGCAAGGGTGTTGGTATCCAGTGCCACCCGGTTTTCACGATAGTCTGTTGCATAAGGCAGTACAGCATACCCCCTCCAGTCTGTAGACACCCCCGTCTGGTTTTCAATGCGCGTATCAGATGCACCTGGTGCACGGACAAGAATCAGCGTATCTCCCAGAGGCTGGCTCAGTGTCAGACCATTGGCATGTGCCAGAATACCGCCACTCAGCCCATAATACAGTTGCCGGTAACCCCCACTGTGACTGTATCCTGCACTGGCATTACCGTATCCCCCTCTGTAATTCAGAGAGGCATATCCTGTTTTACTGCTCCCCTCATACCCTCCCCGGGTATAACCACTCTGGATGCTGTATCCCAGATTATTGTCCCCCAGCAATGTGCCATACAGCCCTGCTGTACTGGCAGCCTGTCCGTGAGCCTCCAGGGTCTGACTGTAACGGGCACTGGCGTTTCTCCATGCAGATGTGCTGTCCGAACGCATCCAGTGGCTGAACGGAATGCTGACATCAAATGACAGTATCCGGTCAGTTTCATGTTGCCATGCATTCCGGGACAGGCTGTAGTTCAGGGACCAGCTGATGTCATTCACAGATGAGTTAAAGCCAGCATTAAGCTGACGGTCCGTCCTGTCCGTTCCCCAGTAACTCTGGTGGCTGCCACTCAGATACAACGTTGACGATTCCCCCGTCTGCTGGCTGATACTCACCTGCACCCTTCCCCGCTTGTTGTAAGCCAGATTGTAGTAATCCGTATACTTCGGCTGTATCTGTATCACCCCGTCCTGGGTAAGAACACTGTAACCACTCATTTTCTTCCAGGCGGTATCAGCAAAGCTGAAATAGCCCCGTGTGGAGTAGCGGTATCCGATTAACTGGATATTTGTCCCTGTTTCCGTCAGTGACTTGTTATACAGAAAACGATATGACTGACCGTCATGCCGGCTTTCATCCGGTAACCGGGCATTCGCACGGGTGGCATCCAGTGAAACAGCACCCAGCCAGCCCATGTTTTTACCCACCCCCAGATTGAAGGCACGGTAGCGTTCAGCTATCCAGGCTCCTCCATACACCGTCCAGCCTGCAGGCAGACCATACTTCAGCGTTCCTTCAGCAAAACGGGGATTATCCTGCTGATGTCCGCCACTGCGAAACTCTCCGGCACTGAGAGCATATTTCAGATGCCCTTCACGTTGCAGTACAGGCACCGAAGACCATGGCACATTAAATCGCTGTACACTGCCATCAGCTTCCTGCAGGGTTACCTGTAAGTCACCTCCACTCCCGGCCGGATAAATATCGTTTATCTCGAACGGGCCTGGAGGTAGCGTACTCTGGTAAATTTCATACCCGTTCTGGCGGATACTAATCCGGGATGTTCCCCGGGAAATACCGTGAATTGTCGGTGCATACCCTCTCTGGCTGTCCGGAACCATATTGTCATCAGAGGCCAGTTGAATACCCCTGAAATTTACACCGTCAAAAATATCCCCCCGGGTATAACTGTCCCCCATCGTCAGACGGGAGCGCAGGGGAACTATATCCCGCTCCAGCCAGGTGTTAATGTGCTGCCAGTTATTCTGGCTGTACCCCTTTCCGGCACTGTAACTCCAGCTGGTGTTGTCCCGAAGACGCCAGCTTCCGATATTCAGTCCTGTTTTCAGATTCAGATAGGCATAATCGCTGGTGCCACCATAGCTGTCGCGCACCCGATTACCACTGAAGTCATAATTCAGCAATGCCGCTGTAATTCCGTTATCCCAGTATTCCGGCGCAATATAACCACGGGCCTGATTACTCATATATATCTGAGGAACGGTCAGGTACAATCGCTGCTGCCCGACATCAAACCGGAATGTGGCACCCTGAATCATGGAATTCAGTGATGTGCAGGTGTCAGCCGGCAGTCTCTCCATACCCGGCACGGCATAACGGTTTACCCCCATCGCACTCATATGCTCCGGACTCAGGCAGGGGGCAAGTTGCTTCCCGTCCTGACTCATCTGAAACTGCACGTCACGGGTTGAGATATACGTATCATTCAGATAAATATCCACCCGGTACACACCGGGCGGAAGCTCCTGCCCCTGTGTAAATGCAGACAGGTCCGCAACCGCATCCGGGTCATCAGACAGAAAACGCGGATTAAAATAGAGCTCAGCCCGGGCCGGAGAAACAATTATCCCGATAAAAAATGCCAGCGGCAGTATATTAAATTTCATTCTGTTATTACCCCCGCCAGCAGAGCCGGTCAGTGATTTATCAGACAGGAGTTGTCCGCCATCTCCGGAAAACATGTCAGCCCCCACACTGAGCGAAAAAATAAAATCAGCAGCCAAACACAACCAGTACCAGAAATAACTGAGTTACTTCACCACACCCCTCACCTGTTCAGTCAGAGCACCATAATCGTTAATTGTTTTATAAGTAATATCTCCTCCGGTGTATCCTCCAGGGATATTAACAGTGACCTTTCCCTGTGGGGGTACCATGGTGTTTTCAAGACTTTTATTTCCGGCCTTTAAGTCAGTCACTGTCAGATAATACGGCGTCGGATTAAGCAGAGTCAGCCCTCCGTTTTCACGAGTGAACTCTAATTTACCCGGTGCCTGTTCTGGCGGAATAACCAGTCCCTGTGGACGGTAGAGCAGTTTAATTCTGCTGACAATTGCAAACTGCAGATAATTCTCGCCGGTTTTCGCCTTATCCATGGCCGGGATGGCCTTGACATTCACCCAGAACAAACTTTCCCTGTCTTCCGGCATCTGTCCGTTTGTGGCATCAATAATTCTCAGGGTATTCTCTTTCTTCCCCTGCATGGAAAATAACGGAGGAGTAATTACAAACCTGGCATCCTTTTTTCCTTCAGCATTTTCAATCCATGACTGAATAAGGTAACTACTTTTATCATCATTATTTGTTACCGCCAGTTGTACCTGTTTTTGCCCTTCAGGGTAAATCACACGGGTGGCCCCCAGAGCAACCCCGGCATAGCTCTGCGGAATATAAAAAAAGACTAAAAATGATGCCAGAACGGCCCATATACGCATGTGCTTCATCATGTTATTAACAGCCTTAATTAAATGGCATTATATCTGCCAGTTACAGGTAGGTCAGAGAAAACCATACCTGTCCATTTGCCTTTCCCCCGGTGACGGGATAATGTGTGGCCTTATACCTCGCCTGCATATGCAGTTTCATATCTCCGCGGGTAAGATGCACCCAGTTCTCCGGAGGCTGATTAAGTTTTACCAGCTCTCCGCTTTCATTAAATAAAGCGATAGCGATTCCGTCTGAGGCATCATTCTCCTCTTCCACCGACAGCAACTCCGGTTCGTGAATATCTGATACGCCATAAAAGGAAATCCCCACCCGCTGACTGACGACAGTGCTGCAGTCCTGAAGGTGAATATCAAAGCCCACAGGGTCCCCATACTCACCGGCGGCGTGAAATCGATTGCTGCTGAGTTGCCCCATATCCACAGTCATCTGCCTGTCTGACAGGGCAAGACTGCATGCTTCAGCAATTATTTTTCCCTGGAAGCGCATGTTTCCTCCCGGAAGCATGACATGCCAGTGGTTTCCGGCCAGTGCAGCGGGAGACAGCAAAAATAACATTATTGCCATTTTCGATATTTTCATTAATCTCACACCCGCATGGATAAAAACAGCCCTCCCTGGCCGGGTATATATCCGTTACACTGTTCTGATATTACTGGTACTGAACTTTAAAGGTGGCGTCGGCGTTGGCTGTACCAGCTGTTGATTGACCAGTAGCAATATAAAGAGCCTGGAACGGAATTTTATTTGTTCCGTCAGATAATGTATAGCTAGCTGTTGGAGTATTTCCGTCGAACGTTACAGCACTACCAGTATGGTCAAGAACCTGCACTCCCACATTTGTTGCAGTTCCTGATGCGGACCCTTGAAGAGCCAATACATTATTCTTAGTTGCAACAGTTGTGCCACTGAATAAAATCGATGCACCATTTGAGACTTTTGTGTCACAGTCACTAAGTTCAATATTGAACCCAACAGCAGCACTTTTATCCCCGTCGGCTTTTAGCTTTTCTGTACGAACCTGACCAAGCTGAACCGTCTGATCGAAAGAATTTGCATTTACTGCACATGCAGCATTAACCACTTCCCCCTTAAAATGGACTGTACCACCATTGACAGTAGCAGGTGCGGCAGACGCACTTGTCGCAACACCCAGGGTCAGAGCTGAAAATACAGCCATGGGGATGAATTTTAACTTCATATTTAATTCCTGTTTTTAATTGAACTACGCACACCGTATCTGTCATCACAACAGACACAATCAATATCCCGAACGACGGGAATCTTTTTTCAGGAGAACTTCATAAATGCAATGTGAGAAATACACTCAGGCAGCATTTATGACATTATCTCCCGATAATATTTTCCGGTTAACCGACAGGAATCTTCTCTATAGATAAGATTCCCTGGATGATAAGCTATGAGTTAGCACTCCTGTCTCCACGCTGAATGCTTTAGCAAAAGCAGAGAATGAAAGCATGCCTCGTTGATAATACCCGCACTCTCATTTGACTGCAGGCTTATATTTCTCGCGTATTATGTATTGCCCCGGCGTTTTTTATTGTCCGTATTTTACAGGGAAGCAGCTTCAGCTATAGCTGATACACTATCAGTATAATAAGGAGCAAGTCTGGCAACGAGGACATTCAACCTGGTAAGGCGCCCAAGCGTTGTACTGAAATATCCATTATTCATCTGGTATTTCTCGCAGACATCTTTACGGGAATGACCACTGACCAGATAATCCTTCATAGCGAGAATAACTCTGTCACTGTGAATAGAGGAAATACCTATCAGTAAAAAAAATTGTTCTTCAGACATGGAGCCGGATGACAGCGCGCTCTCACGTAATTTTAGTAAAAAAGCATCCCCTCCCCGGGTAATAACTTCATGCTGTGCCATTCGATACTCCCCACCCCGCCACCTACAGGGCTGCCTTAATATTCATCCCCCATACAGGAGGGCCTGGCTCCTTAAGATATATTTAGTTTTTTATGTTGTAAATATGTATTTTGACGATCTTTTGATCTGTAAAGCTGTTTATTTTTAGGGTTATATCTCTAAGTGGATTAGTGTCTTAGTGATTAATGCTGTATAAGAATGAATATTCAGTATAAAAGATCGTTAAAATCGTTTTTTGCAACGTTCCTCACCATTGAAAAAACTATAAAAATAATGTGATAGAAATCCAATTGTGAATATATTTCGCATATTAAGTAAATACACCAAATACAATATAAAAACATGATAATCACATTTGAATTGTCAAAAACAAGTCAGCCACTTATTATCCTTTTGCTTATATAGAGAGGATGATGATATGCAGAATGAAATAATGGGTTTTCTGAGCAGACATAATGGAGGGAAAACCGCAGAAATTGCGGAGGCGCTGGCGGTAACGGATTACCAGGCACGCTATTACCTGTTATTACTGGAAAAAGAAGGTATGGTTCAGCGCTCTCCGTTAAGACGAGGCATGGCAACATACTGGTTTCTGAAAGGAGAGATGCAGGCGGGACAGAGCTGTTCTTCCACAACTTAATAACTCAGTTTGTGGGCATGCTTCACTGAAACAGATAAAAGTTACATCAGAGTGCAGATTCAATTTTGCAGCATTCATCACAAAATAGAAATTTAGTATTTTATGTCAGAATACTTCACATGATAATAAAAACCTGTCTGGATTTACTGCATGGCCAGACATTACAAAATACAAACGCCATAAACTTCATTCAGCATTCTTGCTGTCCGGTAACGGAGGCTGTTTTTTCGTTACGCCTTTCCCCGGCAGCATCAGTAGCAGTAATTTATAGATTCTACGAACTGAGACTGTCTGTCCGGGGAGAACATACGCATCCCGGCGCAATGCTCCGGTCATTTACAACCTGCTTCTGATCATAAACGCCACGATCCTTGGCTCTCACAGATTTCGGGAGATGAAAGTTAGTTTACAGGCAGAAACCACTCACAATATTGACATGAGAAAGATTTTCTGTTAAACAAAAAAATACATGAAATGATATAACATCACAAACTGGAGTTTTTATGGCAGAATCCGGGTTTATTTCTCTCGAATTATCCCGCTCACAGGCGCCTGTTACAATTAGCAAGACAGCTATACTCTTTGCAGAAGCAGACAATGATACCCCGGAGTCAACTCATCTACATTGCGTTGGTGGTATCACTCATACCGTAAATGGTGTTTTTAACGATATTGCAGAATTACTTCCGCGATTCATTAAGACGCACCGTCGGGATAATGGTCAGCCCGCAGTGGCTATCCATGACTGGAATGTTTCATACATTGAAAAAGGCAACGATGCTTCTGCTGTTGTTTACTTCACAGAATCAGGCTCAAGTATAACCGTCCGTGAATCTTACGAAGACATAATAGCAAAGTTTCACGCTCTTTAGTCAACACCTGTGCTGAGAATTAAAGCAGGGGCAGGATACAATTATCCTGCCCCTGCCGTTAAAGATTATACAATGAGTATTACTTTGTAATATTTCGGTGGTGGGTTATAAAGATGTGGTCTCCTCAGAGGATCGTTTATGGCAGATAGTGCAGATATTGCTTATGAAAATGAACAATTCAGCATGAGCATCAGACTAAAAAATCGTATCCGGAATAGACTCCCTGAAACGGGATTCTGCTATAACTGCGGAGAACCTGTTAAGACAGGATTGTTTTGTGATGGTGACTGTCGGGAAGATTATGAGAAACGTGAACGATTTGGAAAAATAAATACTGACAATGTTTAAAAGCAATACAATTACTGATATCTCTTTCAGACTTCAGAATTAAAGAAAACTGCCCGAATGTTATCCGGAAAGCAGCTGTAATACCTCATTAACTGTTATCACAAATAAAACGCATACCTGTTCCATATGAAATTTGTCACGCCTGACTACATAACATTAATTATCCGGAGCACTGGGATGCCCGTGACACAGCATGCACAGAAATCCCCGTCGCAACAGCCTTTATCAGAAAACCATCTTTTTACCGGTCTATGGTGTTGCAGAGATATTTAATACTGACGCCGCGCATACCATTTTTCTCCATCGCATTGTAAAGATGCGCACATACCGTCTTCATGGTTATCCCCAGCCGGTCTGCCAGAAAGGTAAACCCGTAGTCATGGAAAACAACCCCGAAGACCACCACCATCTCTGTCCGGGTCAGTGGTCTTGCCGTATGTCCGAACAGCCACGCCCCACGGCGGATGGTTTGCCTGATATCTGTCAGGCATCTCACAGAGGAAACAGGAATGACAAGAAACCGACGCCCACAGAACATAGAGTATGTAAGCCTTTCCAGATTACGGTCACAGAGAATCACATAACTGTCTTCGGGAAGTGTAGTGGTCAAGTAATACTGGCCACGGTTTTACAGTAAAAATGGTACCTGTTCCCGGACTCTTCCGGTGTCAACCCACCGTTATAATGGTGAGGTCTGACACTGTTGTAGTAGTTCAATATGTAATCATTAATTTGCTGCCGGGCCTCGTCCTTGTCGACGTAACCATTCGCTGGCACCCATTCTGTTTTCAGACTGCGGAAGAAGCGTTCCATTGGGCTATTATCCCAGCAGTTTCCCCGCCGACTGACACTTTGCTTTATTCTGTAACGCCAGAGAATTTGTTGATATTTCAGGCCTGTATACTGGCTTCCCTGGTCGCTATGGAACATAACATCATGTGGTTGACCACGCGTCTCATAGGCCATCCGCAGGGCATCGCTTATCAGTGCAGTATCGGCATGTGCGGACAGACTCCAGCCGATAACCCTGCGGGCAAAAAGATCCATCACAACCGCCAGATAGCACCAGCAATTTCCGGCCCAGATATAGGTAATATCTCCACACCATACCTGGTCTGGCTCGGGGACAGCGAACTGGCGCCCGAGCAGATTCGGCAAGCAGGTATGCTCCTGACGGGCATTTTTGTACTGATGTTTTCCGGGCTGACAACTGCTCAGATTCAGATGTTTCATCAGCCGCCCGGCACGGTAACGGCTCATCGGGACGCCGTTTTGGGTCAGCATGTCAGCCAGCGTGCGCGCTCCCGCAGAGCCCCGGCTTTGGTTCCACACCCGGCGTATTTCACTGCACAACCTGACATGCACCGGATTCACCGTATCGCGTCGTTTTTGCCAGTACCGGTAACTGCTGCGGTGTATTCCCAGAGCAGAACACAGACTGACAACGGTGTGGCTGCCACTGAGTCTGGCAACTATCGTGAACCGTTCAGCGAGTCGGACATCAAGAGTGCAGTAGCCTTTTTTAATATCGTATTTTGTTCCTCCAGGCGGCGAACCTGCTTTTCCAGCTCGCGGATACGTTGCTGGTCTGGAGTAATCGGTGTGGCAGAGGGGGCAATCCCCTGGCGCTCTCGTCTGAGCTGACGTACCCATCTCTCAAGAGTGGTAGAGCCGACATTCATCGATTCACTGGCTTGTCGATATGAGTAGCCCTTATCAACAATCAGTTGCGCACATTCCAGTCTGAACTCGGGGGTGAAAGTACGTTTGGTTTTCTTGTTCATTAAGTCACCTGTTTTGTGTTGAGGTGAGAATATCACCTTTAATCAGGTGACCAAATTTACTGTGCCACTACATTCAGTTGCCTGATAGTGGCTGCTTCCGTATCCCATGCACCATCACTGATACCACCGGGACCCCGGATTTTATCCGGTCCCCGCGGACTGACAGGGTTTGTGACACCTGAGTCATATCCGATGTAAACTTCATTTTCACGGGTTGTACAGGAAAACTCCCCCTGTGCCATTGAGTTCTGATGTGTGCCCTTCGGCCACAACTCCCACCGTCACGGCACCAGTTGCATCTGACGCCGACCAACTGCTGAGAGCCATGCCGTTTCCGGCTTTGTCGGCAACGCATGCTGCAGTTCCCAGCGATGCGAACTGGTCTGGCATGCATTCACGAACCAACAGCAGTGGTGCTACGTCCGGATGCAATTCGCATGAGCCCCAACCGCGGTTGTAAGTTCAGCAGCCCGGGCCTCTGCTCCTGGCACAGTCGCATAAGTATTCGACACCGTGCGACACCATTACCTTCTGGATACGCCACGGACCCGTCACCCTACGAAAACGCCGGAACACCGGCAATCAGCAAAGGCAGCAGTGATAAAAGACTGATATATTTCCTGTCATTATTTTTCATATTAATTTAACTCCTGATTAACTGTTTTTTATTGATATGAGAAAGTAATAGTTGCAATAGCCTTCACACTTCCAGGTGTAGTTGCATCAGCAATTTTTATATAATTGGCTCTTAAATTGATATGTGGATTTACCTCTCCCCTGTAATCGGAGAAGTGCCATTGACTGCCATTTCCTTTCACAGGGGAGTCTTCACCATAGCTGATGGCAGTTACATCACTGTCTTTATATAGCCTGATGCCAAATCCTTTTGCAGTGGATTCACTGCTTAAGGTCAATATATCTGTTCTGTTCACTGGCTGTGATGCATCTGTCAATGTAGCATAAACATCAGTTCCATCCGGGCATTGTAGGTGTATGTCAATTTTACCTCCCTGTATTTCTTTATACAAAGATGTGAACTGTGATTGATATACGGTATTTAATGGCACCACATAGTTTTTTTGCCCCATGGTACATGTCTGACTCTGTACCTGAATGCGCCCACCATTTAACATAACAGGTGCTGTCAGTCCTTTATTATTCAAACTTGTACGTTTTGCTTCCAACAAAATAGTACCAAGCTGCCTGGTGGGTATTGTTATATATCCATTGGGTAATCTTCCCGTTGCGACAAAAGCAACAAACAAACGAGCTCCGAAGCTTGCTGTCGCACCGTTATAAGTATTGGGGTTTGTATTGGCACCTACAGGGTCAATATATATACCTGAGCTATTTATGGGGACCAGAGGCGTTGCGGGCCAATAGCCCGCCATGCCAATAATAATACCCAGTCCGGATACACCAATATCATAGATATCAAAATCAGATGAATCACGGCTGTTTCCTTGATGGAAAGTATACGTAATACTTCCAATTTTAGGCAGTGCGGGGGTAAACTTTCCACGCATCAGAGCGATGGCACCGCCATTAAAAACATACTGGTTACTTGTTCCCGCCAGCTCTCCTATCACCCGGGGATAGGTATGGGCATCAGCAGGACCAATCACAACACCTGGTAATGTGGATGTATTAACCGCTATCTGCGAAGGCACATAATCATCCGGACCCGCTACCGCCAGCTTAGGGAGTAAAATTAAAAACAATGGTATGAAAAAGATTCTTTTCATGTTTTTTCCTGATTAGGGTGCTGTATACACAGAACAGGAACGAGCTGAGATTGCATATCATCTTTATTGTGTGCAACATGATATACAAATGAACATCTGTCTTTATTATCTGGTCCCCATACAACGCTGAGATGACCTTTTTCAGGGAGTCCCCTGGTAAATACCTTCCCGGCCTGAGCGACATATCCGGCCAACTGTCCATGTTCATCCAGAACTTCAGAAGCCATTGGAGGGGGATTGCCAGTAGACATACGAATATCAAATAACAGACTTCTTCCTGTTTTAGTGTCAAATTTCACTAACGTGGCGCTATTAGCACGAGGAATGATTTCCTGCTCCGTCGCCGATAATTCAACATTCAAATCTAAATTGGAGGGATCGATGCTAATTTGATTTTTCTCATAGGGTGTAACATAAGGAACAATACCATTTCCCCAAAAATCCAGACGACTACCAGAGGCATTATTGATGACAGCTCCCTGAGCTCCTTCAGCATGGATAATGGCAAAAGTATCACTCAGGTCATTACTCAATGTCACTCCATAGGGGTGTGCGACCACCGCTCCCGACGCACTAAATGACCTTTGATTATTATTCTGAGTATCATGCCCGACTGTTGTGGTTATATTTACATAAGGTGAACGATACCCCCCATTCATTGCATAACCGGAAGGCCCGTTTTCCTGGCTGTTTCCTGAAATACCATAAGAGAACTGATTATCCTCCCCGCCAGTACCACTAATTGATGTCTGAATACTATTTTTCTCTTCTTTGCTATAATTTAAAACAGTGGAAAACACCGGGCTTTGAACACTTCCTCCCAGAGGGAGAGTAAAATTAATATAAAATCTGTCATCACGGCGTTGTTGCTCATTATCTCTTGACTGAGACAATCCAATTTGATAGCCGAGTTGTTTCCAGAAGTTGCTGTACCCCATCTGGTATTCATTACGACTTCCTTTATGTCCCCAGTAATTATAGGTTGTTCCTGTTAAATACATCCCACCCCATTTTTCACCTAATTCCTGGTTGATTGAAATCTGGAATTGATTCCTGGGACGATAAAACGCTGTACTTTTTACAGAAACATCATCAATAAACGCGTTGTGATTAGCTGATAGCGCATCCTTCAGATGATAAAAATCTTTTGATGAATAACGATAAGCCGCCAGAGTTATATTTGTGTTTGAGGCTGGAATATTGATGCTATAACTTGAGTGCAGACTATAACCTTTACGCGTTACACCGGAATACCTGAATGCTGTTCTGGACAATGTAATGTCAGATGCTATAGCACCCAGAGGGGTATTAAAGGCCAGGCCAGCTAACCCCGCTGTATATCCTGAAGCTGTGGTAAGACCACTGTTTAAAGTAATATCATTCGTCAGGCCGTATTGATAGGTGCCTTGTGCTATTAAATCATTATATGTTTTATTCGCATAACGATACTTTCCCACTGACATTTGCCAGCGACTAAATCCGGGACGAATGAGTTGAGCAACGGCCGCAAAAGGAACCGTGAACATTCGTGTCTGGCCATTAGACTCTGTTATCTTAACGATAAGGTCACCAGCATATCCACTGGGATATAAATCATTGATGACAAATGGTCCGGCTGGCACCGTCGTTTCATAGAGGATATGAGCATTTTGATAAATGGTTACTTTAGCATTACTGTTAGCTATTCCCCGGACAGCAGGAGCATAGCCACGTAAAGAGCCGGGTAACATTCGTTCATCCGATGCTAACCTGACTCCCCGCAAACTGAGGCTATCCATTAGCTCACCATTCGTATAAAAATCCCCTAATGTGAATTGTGCTCTCAATGGGGCAAGGTCATGCATTATACTTGTTTCTATATTCTGATATCCGGCAGGATAGCTATTATTCCAGCTCTCACTGCCACGGTGGCGCAAAGCCCATCCCCACAAATTGAATCCAGCTTTTAATCCCAGATAAGTCTGTTCGTTACTCGTCCCGGAAGAGTTATACTGGTAATAGTTAGCATCATAGGTTATAAATGCTGCAGGAACACCACTTTGCCACTGAGCAGGGGAAATATATCCTCTTGGACGTGTATTCAGCAGTGCCTGAGGGATTTCGATATTCAACCTTAAAGTCGATAAGTCAAAATTAATACTGGCTGAAGAAAGTCCTGTTGACGCCGGAAAGCAGGAGGTGTTTCCCGACATAGTATCTTTGACTAAATCAATCAATGAAAGCAGCTCAGGCGTCAGGCATAACGTCGGAGCACCGGTATTGGCAGTACGTAAATACTGCAAATCAGCCTTCCCCTTCCATACATTATTAACATAAATATCAGAATAATACCTGCCCTCAGGCACAGGGTTACCATGACTAAAGCGGCGGATATCAATAACATTTATCCCTTTATCCAAATGCAAAAACTCAGAATCAAACTCAGCCTCTTCAGCAGCAAATGAATGGTTTGTTACTGTTAACCCTAATGCAGCAAAAAGCAGAAGAGAACAACGACAGTAAATCAGGCATGACAGATTATTAGCGTTCATTATTACCTTACTCCAGAACAGATTCTCCTTGCTGATATCCTCCGTAATCATTAACAATAACCCAGGAAACTTTGCTGGCTGGCGCAGTTCTGCCTTTAAGTGCAAATACTGTTGAAGAGAAAGGGGGAATCATTCCACCATGTTCAACAGGCGTTAAGTGCTTATTCTGGTCAACTGCAATTTTGTTGTAGGTTATGTAATAAGGTGTTGGATTAACTGCTTTAATTCGGCCTTCCTCCTGGTGCCAGGTAACTTTCAGATAAGCATCATTTGGTGTTAACTTCAGGTGAGCAGGACGAAAGAAAAATTTTATGCGACTACGAATAGCCAGTTGCAAATAATTATTATTCCGCTGCTCTGAGTTATCGGAGTCTTTTTTTGCCCCGGGCTTTGCTGGAATATCCAGAACATTTAGATAGAAAAGAGATTCTCGGTCTTTCGGTAGTGACTCGCCTGTATATACAATTCTGACTGTTTGTCCTGATTTAGAGTCCATACGAAATATTGGCGGAGTAATGATAAAAGGAACGTGGACTGACTCAGGGGGTGCTGCTGCATCTCCATCGTCTAACCAGGACTGGACTAATGCCGGAGATTCATTGTCATTATTTAAACGTATGCTAATACTCTTTTGAGTCGCCGGATAAACAACACGGGTTCCCATGATAACTACACTACCCTGAACAACTGCAGATACAGATAGAGTAAAAAAAAACAGCACAAACCTTAGCATGGTATCTCCAGAAGAAAACAGGGCAGTATTTCCTGCCCAGAAATACAAAAGAGTAAAAAGTTTTTTATTCGTAGGCAATGGTATAATGGACCGTCGCTTTTACATCCCCTGCGGTAGATTGTCCTGTTGCATAATACTGGGCCATATAACGCAATGTGGCACTTCCATCAGATCCGATTGTCTCAGACTGGACATCTTGCCCATTATCTGCTTCCCCCAAAAGAATAGTTGAAGTTCCATTACTATTTAGCAACTGAATCTGTACATTATCCGCTTTAGTTGGAGTAGCAGTATTTTTTAAATTATGTGTAGCTAAGTCAATGTTACTTGAAGGCTCAAAGTACGCTTTAACATTCTGAGCACTATTCATACCAGTTGCACAACCAGTTAAACGAATGGCAAAGGGTGTCAGCCCTGACGTAGCAGCATTGTCTTTTAGAGATGAAGTGGCAACAGTGGGTAAAGTTACTGCTAAGTCTTTGTCGCTTGTATTAACTGTGCAGGTCTGAGCTACAACTTTACCTGTAAACGTAATTGTTCCGTCATAGGCCATAGTTGAACCAGCAAACACAGCAGAAACAAATGTAGCCAATGCTATAACTTTTATTTTCATAAAATGAATTCCTGTTTAATTCCGGCATGATCATTTTTTCAGCAATCATCCCCAACAAAACAATCATTTTCAAAATGTTTTTACCGATCGATAACCAGCGCATGATAGACCACACCTATCATGATAGCCAAAACGATCGGGGAAAACGATCAAAAACCATATTTATTGTGTTGGTAATGACAAAAAAATATGCTTTACCCTGAAATGAGCGACCTATTCATGAAAATATGTAGGTCTGTATTTGATTACTATCATTGCTATATTTCTACTATCCAATTTATATTTTATAATTAAAATATACCTTTTTACACTATTATTTATTTGTTGCAACTTGCCTAGCTTTATCTTATTCCGGATGTTTTATGGTAGATACAGAATACAATTAATTAAACTTATTTAAAGATTTTATAAATACCATATTGGAGTTGACCGATAGATACCTACTAACAAGAGCAATCACCACCTCCCCATGAGGTGGTTTAGGGATAAAATAAACAACATCCATGTCAGGTGACGTACATACCTGTTTGCTATGATATCTGTTACGCTACGCTTGCTAATTTACTGAAACTCAGCGTCTGTCGACGGAGATTCGTCCGGGCCCTGATACAACAAGGGCAAGAAAACCACCCGAAATACAGATATTCTTATAAAAATGGATCATATTTCCATGTGCAAGTTCAGCTGGCATCGTCCAGAATGCGTGTCCAAGAAATGAAGCAAACACGGTATACAGGCACAGAATAATGCTCACTGGCCGGGTGAAAAAGCCAAAAACAATCATTAATGCTCCAACGATTTCGACAAGGACCACTATTGCTGCAGTAATCGCCGGAAATATAAGCCCAAGAGAGGCCATTTTATCGATAGTGCCAGTGAATGATAGCAGCTTGGGAACGCCGGATATCATATAAAGGCATGCCAGCATCAGACGGGCAAGGAGCAACAATGCCGACGTGTAATTTCCCATATTAAAATACCTGATTTTATCCACTATCAATGCTCAGTCTCCTTGTTTCTGATAAAGCCCTGAGCCAAATCCTTAAGTGTACGAGCACCACTCAGTAACATTGCCGTCCTCAGCTCCGTCTTCAGGTGCTCAATGACACCGGCAACGCCCCCGACACCACCTACTGCGATGCCATAAAGAACAGGACGTCCGACCGCAACAGCCGTTGCCCCAAGAGAGATAGCCCTTACAACATCAATCCCCCTGCGAATACCGCTGTCAAAAATAACCGGAACTTTGTGCCCGACTCTTGCAGCAACTTCCTGCAACTGGCTGATGGCAGAAGGAACACCATCAATCTGGCGACCACCATGATTAGACACCTGGATGGCATCTGCTCCTGCATCAATGGCAACCACTGCATCCTCACCTCTGAGGATGCCCTTGACAATGACTGGCAGCCCGGTGATTTTTTTTACAAACTCAATATCAGCCGGGGTCAGCTCAACTTTTTGGTTAAAAAAATCACCTTTGCCACCGTAACGGGGGTCATGATTACCGAACGTCGCTCCTGCAGGGAAAGGCGAGCTCATGCTGAGAAAAGCATCACTTGTCCCGGGACCAAGCGCATCCGCTGTGATAATAATGGCTGAATAGCCTGCCGCTTTTGCACGCTCCAGTAAACTTCGGGTAACACCAGCATCCGCGTTAAAATACAGCTGGAACCATTTAGGTCCTTTACTGGCTTTTGCAATATCCTCCAGAGAGCGGTTGGATGCCCCTGATGATTCATAAAGTGCCCCGGCCTTTTCTGCACCCGCTGCAGCAATCACCTCCCCTTCCGGATGGACGAACATATGCGCGCCCATAGGTGCTATCAGCAGGGGATGTTCCAGATGATGGCCCAAAAGGTCAGTCCGGATATCAATGCTGTGGGCAGCAACTCCACTGAGTCGGTGAGGTAACAAAGGATAATCACTGAATGCCCTGCGGTTCTCATGATACGTCCACTCATCTCCAGCACCATGAGCAATATATGCATACGCAGCTTCCGTCATCACATCTTTTGCTGAAGCCTCCAGTCTGTCCAGACTGATGATATGAAGAGACTTGCTGGTCGATGTATCAGCATGTCCAGACGTTTTACTGATGATATGTGCCGTTGAAGATGAGATATTTTTGGCAAGGGCCGGCGCAGCTGACAGCCCTGCGGCAGATATTCCTAAAACGGCATTCTGAATAAAATTACGTCGGGAAAGAGGCATAATAAGCTCCATATATTATAAATAAGCTAGGTCTCCCTGGCTTATAATAATCATGCCACGCCCTGAAGCGGGTTGGTGTTGAAGGTATAAAGGAAAATTTTCCATTCACCATTAATTTTACTGAGGACAAAAACTTCACGGTTCAGATCAATAATGGTTTTCTGCTCTTTAAAGTTCGTTACAACAGAACCCACATGGTGGTGAGTGCGGACAACCGCGGTATCTCCGTTGATCCAGATAGAGTCAAACGCAAAATCGGTCTCAAACTTTTCACGCTTGAACAGATCATCGTACTGCCCCTGGCGTTTTTCTGTATTGTCAGCCGTCAACTTATCATTCCACTGGGAATAACTTTCATCAGCAAACAGGCCCAAGATGGTTTTTGTATCCCCGGCATTCAGTGCGTTCTGATACTTGATTATCGTGTCATACACGTTCTTCTGCTCAGTAGCAATCTTACTGTCTGTGGAGTATTTGAATGTACCGCCGGATTGTTCAGGCGAGCTTTCCTTCTGTGCTGCCGACGATGAGGCAGCCAGAGCATTAGAGCCGAAAAGAAGGGATGATGCCATGACTGCTGTTGCTATAAAATGTTTCATATATTCTCCATCAGTTCTTCTGGGGATCTGTGGGCAGCATATAGCGCTCATACTATGCTGCTGTTTCAATATTAGCGGCAGACGTCAGCCTTACCGCACTACTTATTGGATAAGAATATCAAAAGTGACCGCTAAGTCAATTTTATCACAACACAGAAGGCCACTATTTATGCCAGCAAATATGAATCGTCCTCATCATGCACGAAAGACTCGTAGTTGCAGCCCGGAAAAAACTGCCAGGACACGACAGCAGATAGCCCGGGCAGCACTTGAGGAGTTCTCTGCACAAGGGTTCGCTCGCGCCAGCATCAGCAATATCAGCAAGCGCGCAGGAGTAGCTAAAGGCACGGTATATAACTACTTCCCAACAAAGGAATTATTGTTTGAAGCGGTTCTGAAGGAGTTCATTGCTACCGTCCGTACTGAACTGGAATCTTCCCCCCGCCGCAACGGGGAAACCGTAAAAGCCTATCTGTTGAGAGTGATGTTACCTGCCGTCAGGAAAATTGACGACGCATCAACAGGCAGAGCCAGAATAGCCCACCTGGTTATGACAGAAGGGAGCCGGTTCCCGGTAATCGCTCAGGCTTATTTACGGGAAATACATCAGCCACTACAGCAAGCCATGACCCAACTGATTCAGGAGGCAGCATCAGCCGGAGAGTTAAAAGCAGAGCAACTGCTCTGCTTCCCCTGTTTATTGCTGGCTCCAAACTGGTTTGGCATGGTGTATAACGAAGTTCTGAACCCGGCAGCACCGGTCAGTACAGGCGATCTTTTTGAAGCCGGAATTGGTGCTTTTTTCCGATAGGCACATAACTGTCAGTATTATGACCATGCCGTCAGGAGGAGGTATACCAGTGATACCCTACCATGACCCGGTAACGTCTCCTGGCTGCCTTAAACCTGAAAGACCTGGTCCCACCACACTGCCGGTTACGCAGTCAAGATGCAGCAACCCTTGCATAAGGCTGTTTTGTGCAGAGGGCTACCGGAAAGATAATAACGTCACAGCCCGTATGCATCAGATAAAACAGTGTATTTTATCTGTCAGCAGTCACTGGAGCGGATTGTGGGGCGAGATTCAGGTGCTGATACTGTAACGACTCTGCGCCGCTGCTGCGGTAAAAGCGGCTGCCACCAGGCACGGTTATCAGAGGAGGATGACCGTGTCCGCCCCTGGTGGTGATGAACTCTCCATCACAATCAATAATGCCGCCGGGTGGATGAAGCAGACAGGGATGGCAAGTCCCACCATCCCGGATAAAATGGGCCCTGGGCGCTCAGAAGACCTGTGTGTCAGGCAGGGGTGAGAACGGTGATGTTTTTTGTTGTCTGAAAGTCCAGCTCCAGCATTGTCTGCCAGCCTCAAGACTTCCGCTTTCTGCCCTTTCCGGCATTTTCTTCCGTTACCATCATTCTGTTAATTCAGAGGCGTAGTAGTAGTAAACGTAATACATATCCGGGAGGATGAAGTCATCTAATCCTGCTCCCCGAATATCATACAGCCATTCCTGAGTGTGACTGCACCATTTCCAATTACGCAGTCTGTCCTCATCACAAAAATGTTGCAAGCAGTGCGAAGTCACGTTCCGTATTCATGCCCTCTGCCAGATATTGAACGGGGGAGAAATGTGTAAGCGTCAACAGAGCGCCGTATTGACACTTATTTATCGGTGAAAACTACGTTCCATGGCAGCAGTTCGTCAACACGGTTGGAGGGCCATTCCGGCAGTACGCTCAGGATATGGCGCAGATACGCTTCTGGATCGATACCGTTCAACCGACAGCTCCCGATTAGTCCGTACAGCAGAGCTCCGCGCTCGCCTCCATGATCGTTGCCGAAGAACATGTAGAACATGTAGATGATATGACCTTTATATACTCACTATAGCATTGGTGGGATATTCCAGAGGAGGTCATCATGCATTCGGAAAATATTGCGGCTTACGTCGGGCTGGATGTGCATAAAGAAACGTTGGCGGTTGCTATTGCTGCACCTGAACGGCTTGGCGAAGTTCGTTATTATGGTACGATTAACAACGAAGCCCAGGCTGTACGTCGATTATTTCAGAAATTGCAGGGACTTTACGGAAACATTCTTTCCTGCTATGAGGCTGGCCCCTGTGGTTTTAGGCTATATCATCAACTCACAGCGATGAATATAAAATGCCAGGTTATTGCCCCTTCCCGCATACCAAAATCACCGACAGACAGAATCAAAAATGATCATCGGGACGCAATTTCTCTCGCCAGGTTACTGCGGGCTGGAGAACTTACCCCTGTCTGGATCCCTGACCTGACTCATGAAGCTATGCGGGATCTAATCAGAGCCCGTGCAGCAGCTAAACGAGACAGCAGAGTTGCCCGACAGCGAATTCTGAGCATGCTATTGCGAACAGACAAACATTATGCAGGAAAGCACTGGACAGGAAAACATCGAACCTGGTTAGCTAATCAATCATTTAGTCAGCCATCTCAACAGATTGCTTTTCAACACTATTGTCAAAGTCTGGAGCAGATTGAAGATCGCATACTTCAACTCGACCAGGAAATATCTCGCCTGTTACCTGAGTGGTCTCTGTGCAATCTGGTCTGCCAGTTGCAGGCTCTTAAAGGTGTTGGTCAGCTAATTGCAATAACTCTGGTTGCTGAACTGGGTGATTTTTCGCGATTTTCCAATCCCAAACAGCTCATGGCTTTTCTGGGACTGGTGCCAGGTGAATATTCCAGTGGAAACAGTATTCGTCCCAGAGGAATAACAAAAGTTGGAAACAGCGAACTGAGACGTCTGCTTTACGAAGCCGCCTGGTCTTATCGTACACCTGCAAAAGTTGGGGCATGGCTTATATATTACCGACCGGACTCTGTAACACAATATTCCAAAGATATTGCATGGAAAGCTCAACAACGATTGTGTTCTCGTTACCGAAGTCTGACAGCAAAAGGGAAAAAATCACAAGTAGCCATTACGGCGGTGGCTCGTGAGTTGACTGGATTTATGTGGGATATTGCACTTGCTGCCCAATCATCATTCAGTCAGCAGAAGCAAAATTAAACCCTGAAGCAGTCAGACACGGAATGAGTGATCCTCGTAAAAGAATTCAGGGAAGCCAGAATGCGCTAATACCTGCACGTAGAAAGAGGCCAGCTCACTGCGTAAATCGTCATGGGGCTAAAATCCCCGAATAAGAGTTTGTAAAATCCAAGATACAGTCTGACTGTTTCAGGTTCTTTAATCCGCGATATAACGAAGCTCCCGGAGCTGCGTAAGGTCTTTTTGGACTTAATATTTGACAAAGGTCATAAGAATTCTTTTTCCCGAGACAGACGGCACGAAGCGCTCTTTCTGCTGTGTTATTGTCCGCCTCCGCCAGACCGTCATCACTGTAATAACAGAGGGCGTCCCACTGATTCAGGACATAGCTGAACGCTTCGCCCAGTCGGGATTTTTTCGACAACGTGCCATTCTTCTCCACCATCCATTCATGCAGCGACGTCAGTAACGCTTTGCTTCGCTGCTGCCTGGCTGCAAGACGTTCAGACTCCGGTAAGCCCCGTATTTCATCCTCAATGGCGTACAGTTCACTGATGCGCTTCAGAGCTTCTTCTGCCGTCGTACTTTTGCTGCTGATGTATACATCGTGGATTTTTCGCCGGGCATGGGCCCAGCACGCAACTTCTGTCAGTGCACCACCTTCACGTTCGGCACTGAACAGCCGATCGTAACCGCTGAATGCATCCGCCTGCAGGATACCCCGGAAGGGACGAAGGTGTTGTACCGGATGTTTTCCCTGCCTGTCTGATGAGCTCGCATTCCGGTCATCCCGGACATACGTCCAGATGCGTCCTGTTTTTGCCTTTTTTCTGCCCGGTGCCAGCACTTTTACTGGTATGTCGTCAGTGTGAACCTTGCGGGTGTTCATCACGTAACGGTACAGGGCATCATTCAGCGGAGTCATTAACTGGCAGCACGCGTCAACCCAGTTGGAGAGTAATGCACGGCTCAGTTCGGCACCCTGTCGGGCAAAGATTTCACTCTGACGATACAGTGGCAGGTGTTCGCAGTATTGTCCCGTTAACACGCGGGCAAGTAATCCGGAGCCCGCGATGCCGCGCTCTATCGGGCGGGACGGCGCTGGCGCTTCAACTATACAGTCACATTTTGTACAGGCTTTTTTTACCCGAACAGTGCGGATCACTTTCAGGGCGCTACTCACCAGTTCCAGCTGCTCAGCACTGACTTCACCCAGATAATCCAGCTCACTGCCACACTCCGGGCAACAACTTTCTTCAGGCTCCAGGCGGTGTATTTCACGGGGAAGATGTGCTGGTAACGGACGACGATGACGTGACTGTCGCAACTGGCGGGGAACCTGCGGGTCATCCTCACGCCCACTGTAACGATCGCTTTCCTGTTCGCGTTGTTTCAGTTGGGCCTCAGCCTGTTCAACCTCACGCTGCAGTTTTTCAGAACGGGTACCGAACAGCATCCGGCGCAGTTTTTCTATCTGGGCCCTCAGATGTTCTGTTTCCCGCTCCTCCTCTTCGATCTTTTCTTCGACACGTGCCAGTGCAGAGCGCAGGAAGGCCTCCGTCTCTTCAACCAGACTCAGTTGCTGATCTTTCTGACGGAGGGCTTCAGCCTGCTCAGAGAGTAGCCTTTCCAGCTCAGTGATACGAATGAGGTATTTCCGACTCATGACCGTTTTTATAATCCGGCCATGACATTTTTACAACATTGTCAGTGCATTAAGGCGGGATGTTTTGGGTTGACGCCAGTCCAGTTTATCGAGGAGCATTGCCAGCTGCGAGCGGGTAATGGATACCTTACCGTCACGCACCGCAGGCCAGATAAACTGGCCTTCCTCCAGACGTTTGGTGAACAGGCACAGACCATCAGCATCAGCCCACAGGATTTTAATCGTGTCACCCCGTCGGCCGCGAAAGATAAACAGGTGACCGGAGAAGGGGTTCTCATCCAGCACATGTTGTACCTGTTCACCCAGACCGTTGAAGGATTTACGCATATCAGTAACGCCGGCAACCAGCCAGATTCGAGTGTCTGATGGGAGCGAGATCATCGTCCTCTCCCGGTCAGTTCACGGATCAACACCGTGAGCAGCTCTGGTGAAGGATTTTCCAGCGTCATGTTACCGTGGCGGAACTCAACTTTACAGGAACTGGCACTGACTGTGCTTTGTGAAGGAGTGGATAAAAGCGGAGTAAGAGCCGCCATAGGCTCTTTCTGCTCATCAGGCGTTATCTCAACAGGTAATAATTCAACGCCAGCGCCAGAAGAGGTTGTTACCGGAAGACGCCGCGATATACGCCCTTCGTTCTGCCAGAGCCTGAGCCATTTGAACTGGAGGTTATCATTGATATCGTGTTCCCTGGCAATACGGGCAACAGAGGCTCCTGGTTGTGAAGCCAGTTTAACCATTTGAAGTTTAAACTCATTTGAAAATGTTCTGCGGGGTTCTGCGGATAATATTTTCTGTTCCATAACAGGTGTCCACTAGTTGAAAAAGTGGGCACCTACGTTACCAATACTGGCTTAATGGCTACATACGGCGGTCAGTTTACGCTTACAGAAATGTAATGAAGACGTCCTACCATTAACTGAAGAGCATGGTGACGGATGAAGGAAAAAGCAGGAGTGTGTGGTGCCTCACAGATTTCCGACATCATAGCTGTCAACAACGGATGAAAAGCGGCTCTTCCGCAACTTGGGTGGAAGAAAATGGATGAAACTTTCTGGTGTGAGAACCTTAAGGAAACAACATGTTGGGTGGAGCGGACAATCCAAATGGTGAATTACCGTCTTATATCACTGGCGCTGACATTCCGGGCGTCTTCTCCGCCACAACGCCATTTGCAGTGCATCACAGGCCAGTTGTGCTTTCATTCGCAGTGACATCGACCAGCCAATAACGGCGCGTGACCACAGGTCGATGACTACTGCGAGATACAACCAGCCCTCATCGGTACGCAAGTACGTGATGTCACCCGCCCACTTCTGGTTCGGGCCGCTGGCGCTGAAGTCCTGCTCCAGCAGATTCTCCAATACGGGCAGGCCATGTGCACGGTAGCTGACTGGGCTGAACTTCCGGCTGGCTTTCGCCCGCAGCCCCTGACGACGCAGGCTGGCGGCAATGGTTTTAATATTGAACTCCGGCAGTTCGTCAGCAAGGCGGGGAGCACCGTATCGCTGCTTTGCCTCAAAGAATGCCTTATGGACAGCGGCATCGCAGGTGAGCCGAAACTGTTGGCGCAGGCTCATCTGGTGACGACGCCTGAGCCAGACATACCAGCCGCTGCGGGCAACCCGAAGTACACGACACATCGCTTTGATGCTGAACTCTGCCCGATGATTTTCGATGAAGACATACTTCATTTCAGGCGCTTCGCGAAGTATGTCGCGGCCTTTTGGAGGATGGCCAGTTCCTCAGCCTGCTCCGCCAGTTGTCGTTTAAGGCGGACATTTTCAGCGGCCAGTTCGCTTTCGCGCTCTGACGAACTCATTTGTTGCTGCTGTTTACTGCGCCGGGCATAAAGCTGGGATTCATACAGGCTGAGTTCACGGGCTGCGGCGGCCACACCGATGCGTTCAGCGAGTTTCAGGGCTTCGTTACGAAATTCAGGCGTATGTTGTTTACGGGGCTTCTTGCTGATTGATACTGGTTTTGTCATGAGTCACCTCTGGTTGAGAGTTTACTCACTTAGTCCTGTGTCCACTATTGGTGGGTAAGATCACTCAGCAACGTATCAAAAGTCTGTAAAATCATGGGCGTTTCGCGTGATACATTTTATCGTTACCGCGAACTGGTCGATGAAGGCGGTGTGGATGCGCTGATTAATCGTAGTCGCCGCGCTCCTAACCTTAAGAACCGTACCGATGAGGCAACTGAACAGGCTGTTGTTGATTACGCCGTCGCTTTCCCGGCACACGGTCAGCACCGGACCAGCAAC
>QWCB01001518.1_pt1 | contig 27631 bp, 19 predicted proteins | sample 1972511 | NCBI WGS metagenome assembly QWCB01 (sample SAMN09866719, study PRJNA288562) | Human gut metagenome isolate term5_stool, whole genome shotgun sequencing... | isolation source: gut | host: Homo sapiens | place: USA: California | reverse complement strand
GTTATCGGTATTTCGGCGAAGGACGCTCCTCAAATTTCGGCAAAGACGGGGAAAAATATTGAGGATGTTTTAGAATCTATCGTAAAAAACATTCCGTCTCCCAAAGGAGATTTAAAAAAGCCACTGCAGGCTCTTGTCTTTGACTCTGTCTATGATCCATACAAGGGAGTTATTGTCTATATAAGAATTATGGACGGAGAAATCCGAAACGGCGACATCATTAAATTTATGGCTACAAACGCAGAATATGAAGTTGTCGAGATCGGATACTTGAAAGCAAATTCTCTTGAAAAAACCGATATTTTAAGAGCGGGAGAAGTAGGGTATATAACCGCGTCTATTAAAAATATTGAGAGCACCAGAGTCGGAGATACTGTTACTTTAGCCTCAAATCCGGCACAAAAACCTTTGCCGGGATATAAAGAAGTAAATCCAGCCGTTTTTTGTGGAATTTATCCCTCGGACGGTCAAGATTATGAAGACTTAAAGGAAACTCTGGAAAAACTTAAATTAAATGATGCCTCGCTTTTTTACGAACCGGAAACTTCAAAGGCTTTGGGCTTTGGTTTTAGGTGTGGTTTTTTAGGGCTCTTACATCTTGAAATCACAAAGGAGAGAATAGACAGAGAATATGATATCGGACTTATAACGACAGTTCCCAGCGTTATTTACAAAATTGAACTTACAAACGGAGATATCATAAATGTCGATAATCCATGCGACTGGCCCGATAATTCAATAATAAGAAAAACCGAGGAACCTATTTCCGATATTCACATTTACACTCCGCCGGAATATATAGGAACGGTTATGGGACTTTGTCAGGACAGACGCGGAGAATATATATCTATGACTTATCTCACAAAAGAGAGAGTCGATATAAATTATAAAATGCCGCTGAATGAGATAATTTTTGATTTCTTTGATGCACTTAAATCAGCAACAAGGGGATACGCTTCATTTGACTATGAAAATGCGGGTTATTCCGAGTCAAATCTTGTAAAATTAGATGTTTTGTTGAATTCGGAAGTTGTAGATGCTTTATCTTTTGTGACGCACGAGAGCAAAGCTCAAACTGTTGCAAGAAAGACAGCGCAAAAACTAAAAAAACATATTCCGCGACAGATGTTTGAAGTGCCGATTCAAGTTGCCATCGGATCTAAAATTATTGCAAGAGAAACTGTCAAAGCGATGAGAAAAGACGTTCTGTCAAAATGTTATGGCGGAGATATATCGAGAAAGAGAAAACTTCTTGAAAAGCAAAAAGAGGGAAAGAAGAGGATGAAAAAATTCGGAAACATAGAAATTCCTCAGGAAGCATTTTTGTCAATTTTGAAACTTGCCGACGATGAATAGGGGACTATACATTCACGTTCCGTTTTGCTTTTCAAAATGCCCTTACTGTAATTTTTATTCTCTTTGTGGAAATCAAATGGAAAACAAGGAAAGATTCACCGAAAAACTTTTGCTCGATTTGAATAAAAATAAGAACAAAAAAGCAAAAACGCTTTATATCGGTGGAGGAAGTCCGGGTTCACTTTCAGAAACACAGCTTGAAAAGATAATAACAACAGCAACGAAAAGTTATGAAATTGACGGAGAAAAGACCGTTGAATTAAATCCTGTCGAAGTTACACAAAGCCTAGCGAAATCTTTGGCTGAAAGTGGTATAAACAGAGTTTCTCTCGGTGTTCAAACCTTTAATCCCGGTTTTAGAAAAATTTTGGGAAGAAAAGGTGAAATTTCCGACATATTTAACTCAGTTTCAATTTTGAAAGATTGTGGCATTAAAAATATATCTGCGGATTTGATGTTTGGACTTCCGGAGCAAACAATGAAAGACTTAAATTCCGATTTGAATATGATAAAAGCTCTCGATGTAAAACATGTGAGTTGCTATATATTAAAGATTGAAAAAAACACCGTTTTTTATAAAAAAAGAGAAAACCTAAATTTACCGTCCGATGATTTGATTGCGGATATGTATCTGAATATCTGTGCTTTTTTAGAAAATATAAATTTGAAACAATATGAAATATCAAATTTTGCAAAACCTAATTTTGAGTCAAGGCATAATTTAAATTACTGGAAAGACGGAGAATATTATGCTTTCGGACCCTCGGCTCATCTTTACATTAACGGAGAAAGATATTATTATTCTGACAGTCTGAAAGATTATTTGGAAGATAAACCTTTGATTTATGAGGGTAAGGGCGGAAGTGACGAAGAAAATCTTATGCTTGCTCTGAGATTAAAAAGGGGCATATCGATAAAAACTGCTGAAAAATATAAAGATAAAATAGAAGAAATGAAAAGCTTTTTTGAGATAAGAAATAACCGTGTTTGCTTGAACGCTCAAGGTTTTTTAATATCAAATTCAATAATTGCAAATCTTCTCGAATAAAAAATAAAACCGCTTTGATTTAGCAAAGCGGTTTCTTTTAACCTAAAAATCTTTTTATTTCAATTTGTGCATTTTCAACGCTGTCAGAACCATGAATAACATTTTTTTCGGTGCTTAGTGCAAAGTCGCCTCTTATGGTTCCGGGTTCTGCTTCATCGAATCTTGTCGGTCCCATAAGCTTTCTCATTCCCTGAATGACATTTTCGCCCTCAACCTGCATCATTAAAACAGGGCCTGAAGTCATATATTCTACAACTGTCGGGAAAAAGGGTTTGTCTACAATGTGTGCGTAATGTTCTCTCAAAAGTTCTTCAGAAAGCATCTCACTTTTATATTTTGTGATTTCATATCCTTTGCTTTCAATTCTGTCGACTATTTTTCCTACAAGATGTCTTTGAAGAGCATCAGGTTTAAGCATTATAAAAGTTTTCTCCATTTGTTCCTCCGATATAGGGTTTTCAAAAGTATAATACAGTAAGGACTTAAATTTCAAGTCCAAATTGGATCTTCGATAATAATTTCCGCCGCTTTTATTCCTTCAACCGCAGAACTTGTAATTCCTCCGCTGTGGCCCGAACCTTCACCGATAGGATAAAGGCCTTTTATTTCTTCAACCTGCATATATTCATTTCTTATAATTCTAACAGGACAGGAAGATCTTGTTTCCGGCGCGGTAAGTACTGCATCGGGCAGATCAAAGCCTTTTAATTTTTTGCCCATTTCCGGTATAGATTTTTTTAGCATGTCGGTTACAAACTTAGGCAGAATATCATTTATGTTTGCAAAGGTCGTTTTATTCTTACAACTTGGGATAATACTCTTAAAACTTGTAGATTTTCTATTATCGAAAAAATCATCAAGGGTTTGACATGGTGGCATATATGTTTTGCCGACAGAGTCAAAAGCCTTTTTTTCAATTTGTTTTTGTAAATCAAAACCCGATAGCGGATCGGTTGACGGGAATTTTTCGGGTGAAATTCCTACAAGTAAAGCCGAATTTGAATTTTCTCCGTCCCGATTGAAGTTGCTCATTCCGTTAACGCAAATGCCTCCATTTTCACTTGAAGACACAACAACTTCGCCGCCCGGACACATGCAGAAAGTGTAAAGTCCTCTTTGGTGTTTTGTGTGACAAGAAAGTTTATAACTTGCACTGCCTAAGGCTTTGTGATTATAGAAATTTCCATATTGAGATCTGTCTATCATCTCTCTTTTATGCTCAATTCTAAGACCTATAGAAAATGGCTTTTGTGAAAGCTCGACATTGAAATTTCTCAAAATTTTGAAAATATCAACGGCACTGTGACCGGTTGCCAATACACAGGTGTCAGTTTCAATATCAAAAATCTTGTCCTTTGATTTAACTTTAACTCCGAAGATTTGCTCGTTTGCAACAATTAAATCTATTAGTTTTGTTTCAAAGAGAATTTCCCCGCCAAGAGAAATGATTTCATTTCTAAAGTTTTTAACTGTTTCTCTGAGCTTATCTGTACCTATATGTGGTGTATATGAAAAAGATACTTCGGGTGGTGCTCCCAAATTTACAAAGGTATCAAGAACATATTTAACTCTTTTATCTTTTATTCCCGTATTCAATTTACCGTCGGAAAAAGTTCCGGCTCCGCCTTCACCATAGCAGATATTCGATTCTTCATTTAAGATATTACTGTTTTGAAAGATTTCGACGTCCTTTATTCTTTCTTCGACTTTTTTTCCTCTTTCAATAACGATTGGTTCTAATCCGATTTTTGCGAGCATTAAAGCGGCAAACATTCCCGCCGGTCCAAAACCTACAACGACAGGTCTTTTTTTTGATTTTCTTTTTAATTCGGGAAGATGATATTTGTTGGAACCCACCTTGAAAATTTTTGGATTTTTATTTCTTTTCAACAATTTATCTTCGTTAAAATTCAATTTAACATCGGCGTTGTAGACAAAGAAAATGTTTTCTTTATCTCTTGAGTCAACAGATTTTTTTACTATTTCAATCGAAAATATATCGGATTCGTTTATTTTTAATTTTTTGGCAATTTTATTTTTTAATCTGTCTTCCGATTCATCTAAAGATAATTTAATCTCATTAATTCTTATCATTTCTGTTTTTTATTTCCTTTGCCACAGTCATTGCACTTGAAAATGCAAACTGTAAATTATATCCTCCGCACATACCGTTAACATCAAGGATTTCCCCGATGGCGAAAATTTTGTTGTTGCTCTTTAATGAAAAGTCATCATTTATCTCACTTAAATCAATTCCGCCTTTTACACACTGAGCAGAGTTAAAATCTTTTAATTCTTTTATCTCTAATTTGAAATTTTTCAAAGTCTTAATAAGATTATCAATTTCTCCGTCTCTTATATCGGAAATATTACGATTTTTGCATATTATTTTTGCCTCTTTCATAATATAAACGGCAAGTTTATGGTTTAACATCGAATCTAAAATTGAAAATAGGGGTAAGGTATTAAGCTTCGATTTTATATTTAAAACTATGTTTTTAAGCTCGTTTTTATCTTCGTTTGGGAAAAAATCTAAAATAACAGTCGCATTTTTGAGATTCTCGGAAGTTAAGAAATGGGAAGCCTGTAAAGATGGAATACCCGAAATTCCCGTTTTTGTAAATTGAATTTCTCCGATCTCGCTGTATATGTTCTTTTTGTTTATCATCAAATTGAGATTTGCCGTTGCACGGACACCTTGAATTTTTTCAAAGCCTTTATTTTTTACAATTATTCCGACTAAGGATGGAAAAAGAGGGTTTATCTTTATATTTTTACAGAGATCATATCCGTCTGATAATCCCATGGTCCCGGCATTTGAACCCGTAGCCAAGATTACATAGTCGAAAATTTCAAGATTTAAATTTTTAACTGTGGCGTTTGTAGAAATTTCAATTCCCAGAGATTGACAGGTGTTTAATAAAACCCTGACTACTGTGTCCGAACTTTCGGTTTGAGGATAAATTCTCCCGTCAACAGATATAAGTGGGAGATTTAAGTCCTTATAAAAATTTTTAAGCTCTTTAACGCCATAAGCCGTGATCGCTTTTTTTATGATTTCACTTTCTGTGTTGTAGAACTTTAGGTCAATCTTTTCATTTGAAAGATTTGCTCTGCCGTTTCCGCTTGCCTTAAGTTTCTTAAGAGGTCTATCCTGTTTTTCAAAAATTTTTATTTTTGAAGCAGGCAGAAGGTTTTTACATGCAATCGCAAAATATATTCCCGAAGCTCCGCCGCCTATGACGGCAATATTTATATTTCTCATATAAATTATTATATATTATAAATTTAAAAAACAAAAATAAATATTTTAAATAAAACAACGGGCGATTGATAATCGCCCGCTACCGGGGTTGGGTAGTGCACCTTGAAATGCCCGTAACGGTACCGCAATTATTCGCTCTCCGGTAGCCCGGGATTATTAATCCAGGGTGCATTGGTTAACTGTATATATAATAATTTAATCAACAAAACAGGCGACGGGCGATTGATAATCGCCCGCTACCGGGGTTGGGTATCGCTCCTTGAAATATATGTGACGGTACCACAATTATTCGCTCTCCGGTAGCCCGGGATTATTAATCCCGGGTGCCAATGAAGATATAATAGAAAAACCCTCCCCACGTAGCCGAGGGTTATCAACCCTCGGTGAAATTTAGAAATATAGTTATCTAATTTTATTCTTTTAAATTTAAGGGCAGAGAGGGGCGTTAGATATAAATTTATTATTTTGAAAAATTCATATTTAACTAAAAAAGTTCTTGACTTTATATGTGGCCGCTCATATAATATATACTTGCATTATAGTGGGTAAGTGTTTCTATGAACATTTTTTATGGAAGCCAAATCCCTTGAAAATTAACAGAAATTTGAGTGGTAAGCACAAAATTTTGTCGTATATTTTGGAACGGAGTGATAGCGTATATGGTAAATGTTAAACCAAAGAGCTTGGGTAACAACCAAAGAATGAGTTTCGCAAAGCTCGAGCAGGTTATGGAAATGCCCAACCTGATCGATGTTCAAAAGGATTCATATAATTGGTTTTTAGAAAAAGGTCTTAAGGAAGTCTTGAGAGATATGTCCGAAATAACGGATTTCACGGGCAATTTGGTGCTTGAAATTCTCGATTATAGAATGGACGGAGAACCTAAATACAGTGTTAGGGAATGTAAGGAAAGAGATGCTACATATTCTCAACCACTCCACCTAAAAGTAAGACTTACAAATAAAGAAACCGGAGAAACTAAAGGTTCCGAAGTTTATATGGGAGAGTTCCCGAAGATGACGGAAAACGGAACTTTCATCATAAACGGTGCCGAAAGAGTTGTTGTTTCACAGCTTGTCAGATCTCCGGGCGTATATTACGGAATAGACAGAGATAAAACCGGTAAAAAATTATTCTCTACAACAATAATACCAAACAGAGGAGCTTGGCTTGAATATGAGACCGACCAAAATGATATTTTTCAAGTCAGAATAGATAAGAACAAGAAAATTCCTATAACTACTTTTATCAGAGCACTCGGACTTTCAAGCGATGAGGACATCATCGACTTTTTCGGTGAAGATAACAGAATTTTGACGACCCTCAAAAAAGATTCTACAAAGAACTCTGAAGAGGCTTTACTTGAAATCTATAAAAAACTTAAACCCGGTGAGCCACCAACTCTTGAACCGGCAAAACAACATATTGAGAACTTATTTTTCGATCCGAGAAGATATGATTTATCCAGAGTCGGAAGATATAAATATAATAAGAAGTTAGATCTTGCTTCAAGACTTAAATTTCAGGAATTGACCAGACCGATTATAGATCCGACAACCGGAGAAGTTTTAGCTGAACCCGGTGAAGTCGTTACATTTGAGCGCGCCTTAGAATTCGAACAGGCGGGTGTCAATGTTGCTTATGTAAAAGTTGACGAATCTGATGTTGACGAAGTTAAGATTATTTCAAATGCAACTGTTGATATAAAACAATATTTACCCTATATAGATGAAGAATATCTTGAGGAAATCGGAGTAAACGAAAAAGTTTGCTTTGGTGTTCTCAGAGAGGTTTTAGATCATTACGGAAATGATAAGGACAAGATGAAACAGGTGATAAAGGACAAGGCACATGAACTTGTTCCAAACCATATCACCGTTGATGACATCTTGGCTTCTATAAACTATCTGAATTGTATAGCACATAATATAGGTAATGCAGATGACATTGACCATCTGGGAAATCGTCGTATCAGATGTGTCGGAGAACTTCTTCAAAATCAGTTCAGAATCGGTTGTTCCAGAATGGAAAAGACAATCAAGGACAGAATGAACGTTCAGTCTTCCGAATCTGAAAATGTAACGCCGCAACAGTTTATAAACATAAAACCCGTAAGTGCTGCAATTAGAGAATTCTTTGGTTCTTCTCCACTTTCTCAGTTTATGGATCAAACCAATCCACTTGCCGAACTTACTCATAAAAGAAGATTATCGGCTTTAGGACCGGGCGGTCTGTCTCGTGATCGTGCAGGATTTGAAGTTCGTGACGTTCATTATTCTCACTATGGAAGAATGTGTCCGATTGAAACTCCCGAGGGTCCAAACATTGGTCTTATTTCATATCTTGCCACATATGCAAGAATAAATAAATACGGATTTATCGAAGCACCGTTCAGAAAAGTTCAAAACGGTAAAGTTTTAGATGAATTTGAATACATGACAGCGGACAGAGAAGATGACTTAAACGTAGCTCAGGCAAACGAACCGCTTGATGAAAACAATAATTTCATAAATGAAAGAGTAACAATTCGTTATAAAGATGACTTCAAGGAAATTTCCGCAAAAGACGTTGACTTTATGGATGTTTCACCACAAATGCTCGTTTCTGTTGCTACTGCAATGATTCCATTCTTGGAAAACGATGACGCAAACAGAGCTTTGATGGGTTCAAACATGCAAAGACAGGCAGTGCCGCTATTGAAACCCGAATCTCCTATTGTCGGAACAGGAATGGAATATAAGGTTGCAACAGACTCCGGTGTCGTTGTTTTGGCTAAGAAAGCGGGCACAGTAATTGAAGTTGATGCAGAAACAATAAAAATAAAAACAAAGGACGGAATTGACAGTTACGAATTAATCAAGTTCATGCGTTCCAACCAGGGAACCTGCATAAATCAAAGAAGTATTGTAAATGTCGGTCAGAAGGTTAAAAAGGGCGAAGTAATCGCTGACGGACCTTCAACCGATAAAGGTGAAATTTCTTTGGGTAAAAATGTACTCATCGGCTTTATGACCTGGGAAGGTTATAACTATGAGGACGCTGTTTTGCTCAATGAAAAATTAGTTCGTGATGATGTTTTCACTTCAATTCATATAGAAAAATATGAGATTGAAGCAAGAGATACAAAACTCGGTCCGGAAGAAATCACAAGAGATATTCCCAATGTCGGTGATGAAGCTTTTAACGATTTGAACGATGAGGGAATTATTAGAGTGGGTGCCGAAGTTCACTCCGGAGATATTCTTGTCGGAAAGGTTACTCCTAAAGGAGAAACGGAACTTACTCCCGAAGAGAGACTTTTGCGTGCGATTTTCGGTGAAAAAGCACGTGAGGTTAGAGATACTTCACTTCGTGTTCCTCACGGTGAGTATGGAATCGTTGCCAATGTTGAAGTATTTACAAGAGAAAACAGCGACGAACTCAGCCCGGGAGTAAATAAAGTTGTAAGATGTTACATAGCTCAAAAAAGAAAGATACAGGTCGGAGATAAAATGGCGGGACGCCACGGAAACAAAGGTGTTGTATCGAGAATTCTTCCTCAGGAAGATATGCCGTTTTTACCGGATGGAACTCCTCTTGACATTGTTTTGAATCCGCTTGGTATTCCGTCTCGTATGAATATCGGACAGGTGCTTGAAGTGAATCTCGGAATTGCCGCTAAAGAATTAGGCTGGAAGATAATGACTCCGGTATTTGACGGCGCAAGCGAGCAGGATGTAAGAGATATTCTTACAAAAGCGGGATTGTCTGACGACGGAAAGATAACTTTGTATGACGGAAGAACCGGACAACCCTTCGAACATCCGATTACAGTCGGAATAATGTATTTCTTAAAACTTCACCACCTTGTTGATGACAAGATACATGCTCGTTCAACCGGACCATATTCACTTGTCACTCAGCAACCTTTAGGCGGTAAAGCACAGTTTGGAGGACAGCGTTTCGGAGAAATGGAAGTTTGGGCGCTGGAAGCTTATGGCGCAGCCTATACACTTCAAGAAAACTTAACTGTTAAGTCCGATGATATTGTCGGAAGAGTTAAGACCTACGAAGCGATTATAAAGGGTAAAAATATTCCTAAATCCGGCGTTCCCGAATCGTTCAATGTTTTACTTAAAGAGTTAAAGGCCCTTAGCCTTGACGTTAAAGTTTTGGATGAAAACGGACAGGAAGTTGAGATTAAACAGAATCTTGATGACGGTAATTCCATTTATTCAAAACATAAGAAATTGCAAAGAGAAGAACCTACAAATGATGAACAGGTTGCATTTTTAGAGGAAAAAGAAAAACTCGAAAGTGAAATTTCAAGTTTGTTAAACGATTACGGAAGACCTTCAGATGATAGTGAAGATGAAGATTATGACGGATATACTATGGACGATTCACAATCGATTTTCACTGACAACGAAGACACCGACACTGAAGACTATGATGAAGAATAAGGGGGTTAGTAGATGACAGATTATATTTTTAATTCTGAAAAACCGGAAGATGAAGAAATCGAATTTGATGCGATACAAATTGGTTTGGCGTCATCAGATACTATAAGAAAGTGGTCTCATGGCGAAGTTACTAAGCCCGAAACAATAAATTACAGAACACTCAAGCCTGAAAAAGACGGACTTTTCTGCGAAAAGATTTTCGGACCGACAAAGGACTGGGAATGTTATTGCGGAAAGTATAAGAGAATAAGATATAAGGGCAAAGTCTGCGAAAAATGTGGAGTTGAAATCACAAAGTCCAAAGTAAGACGTGAAAGAATGGGACATATTGAACTTGCTGCCCCGGTTTCACATATTTGGTATTTTAAGGGTATTCCTTCCAGAATCGGTCTTATGCTTGATATGTCACCGAGAATATTGGAAAAGGTTTTATATTTTGTGCTCTACATTGTAACCGATCCCGGTCTTACTCCTCTTGAAAAATATCAAACTCTCACTGAAAAAGAATATGAAGACATGAGAGATAAATATGAAGATGAATTCAAGGCAGGTATGGGTGCCGAAACAATCAGAGAACTTCTCAGAGAAATTGATGTTGATGCTTTAGACGCAGAACTCAGAGAAGAGCTTGAAACAGCAACAGGTCAAAAGAAAACAAGACTTCTAAAAAGACTTGAAGTTGTTGACGCTTTTAAATTCTCCGATAATGAACCGGAATATATGATATTAGACTGTATTCCTGTAATTCCACCTGATCTCAGACCTATGGTCCAACTTGACGGCGGAAGATTTGCAACCTCTGACCTAAACGACCTTTACAGAAGAGTTATTAACAGAAACAACCGTCTTAAAAAGCTTCTCGAACTCGGAGCACCTGACATCATTATAAGAAATGAAAAGAGAATGCTTCAGGAATCGGTTGATGCCCTTATAGATAACGGAAGAAGAGGCAGACCGGTTACCGGACCAAATAATAGACCGCTCAAATCCTTGTCTGATATGTTAAAGGGTAAACAGGGAAGATTCAGACAGAATCTTCTCGGTAAGAGAGTCGATTATTCGGGACGTTCGGTTATTGTTGTAGGACCTGAACTTAAAATTTATCAATGCGGTTTGCCGAAAGAAATGGCACTTGAACTGTTTAAACCGTTTGTTATGAAGAGACTTTATGAAACCGGTGTTGCCGGAAACATAAAATCGGCAAGAAAAATGGTTGAAAGAAGCAATGACGCAGTTTGGGACGCTTTGGAAATCGTAATCAAAGACCATCCTGTTATGCTTAACCGTGCACCTACTTTGCACAGACTTGGAATTCAAGCATTTGAGCCCGTTTTGGTAGAGGGCAGAGCAATAAAATTACATCCCCTTGTATGTACTGCTTTTAATGCGGACTTCGACGGCGACCAAATGGCTGTCCATGTACCGCTTTCTGCAGAAGCACAGGCGGAAGCAAGATTTTTAATGCTTGCAACAAATAACTTACTTAAACCGTCCGACGGAAGACCTGTTACCGTTCCTACACAGGATATGGTTCTTGGTTGTTATTATTTGACAAATGACAAAGAGGGCGAAAAAGGCGAAGGAAAGAGTTTTGTTTCTCCGCTTGAAGCAAGGCTTGCCTATGAAACCGGAAATATAACTCTTCATTCGAGCATATATGTCAGATTTGAAAAAGAGATAGACGGTAAGAAGTGCAGCAAAGTTATTAAGACAACTTTGGGAAAAATTATTTTCAACGAAATCATACCTCAAGATCTCGGATTTGTTGACAGAACCGATCCCGAAAATCTTTTCAAACTTGAAATTGATACTTTGGTATCAAAGTCTACTTTAGGTAAAATTATAGACAGATGTATCAAAATTCACGGAACTGCTGAAACAGCTAAAGTCCTTGATAATATTAAAGCTACCGGATATAAATATTCTACGCGTTCCGGTATTACAGTTTCTGTTTTCGATGCAAAAATTCCAAGCAGTAAAGAGGAACTCGTAAAGGAAGCTGAAAAAGATATTCAGGAAATAACTTCGTATTACTCAATGGGACTTATCAGTGACGACGAGAGAAGACAACAGGTAATCGACAGATGGAAAGCTTGTACAAATTCTGTTTCAAAGGGAATTAAAGATGGTTTGGGAAAATACAATCCAATCTTTATGATGATTGATTCAGGAGCCAGAGGTTCCGATTCACAGCTTCGTCAGCTCGCCGGTATGAGAGGAATTCTTGCAAATACATCGGGTAAAGAAATTGAAGTTCCTATCAAGGCAAACTATAGAGAAGGACTCAATATTTTGGAATACTTCATCGCTTCACGTGGTGCGAGAAAAGGTCTTGCCGACACGGCGTTAAGAACGGCTGACTCGGGTTATCTTACAAGAAGACTTGTTGACGTAAGTCAGGAAGTTAAGATATCTGAAGAAGATTGTCATACAACCGAAGGATTTGCTGTTTATGAAATTACAGACGGCGATGGACACCCGGTTGAAAAACTTTCTGAAAGACTTGTCGGAAGATATCTGCTGGATGATTTTATAGACAGAAAAACCGGAGAACTTATCTGCAGTAAAGAAGATATGATTTCCGATGAAGTTGCAGAGAAAATAGCAGGTCTTGTTGAAGAATATCACAATGAAGATGTTGAAAAAGGCCTTGTTTCCGAGAACTCAAGAGCCGAAATCAAAATTCGTTCAATTCTTACCTGTGATGCAAAACATGGAATCTGTAAAAAATGTTACGGCAAAAACCTTGCAACAGGTGGTCATATAAGCATCGGAGAAGCAGTCGGTATTATAGCCGCTCAATCAATAGGTGAACCCGGAACACAGCTCACAATGAGAACTTTCCACACAGGAGGAGACGCCTCATCATCCGATATTACTCAGGGTCTACCGAGAGTTGAGGAACTTTTTGAAGCAAGAAAACCTAAGAGATTTGCCATTTTAAGTGAAATTGACGGTGTCGTTTCATTTGAGGAAATAAAGAACAGCAATTACTGTGTAATAACCGGAGAAGATACTACAAAACAATATTTGTTGCCGTACGGAACAATTTTGAGAAAAGAAATTGTCGAAGGTTATGAGGTTAAAAAGGGAGATCCTTTAACCGAAGGTTCTAAGAGCCCGCATGACATTCTCAACAACTTGGGAATAGATGCTGTAAGAGATTACTTCATCAGCGAAGTTCAAAAAGTTTACAGAATGCAGGGTGTTGATGTTAACGATAAGCACGTTGAAGTTATTGTTCGTCAGATGATGCAGAAAGTAACGATAACAGACGGAGGGGACACAGACCTTCTTTCCGGAACTATTGTTGAAAAGAGCGTTGTCAAATCAAAGAATGAAGAGCTCATCAAAAAAGATGAAAATGCAAAACAAGCAGAATATATTCCGATGTTGCTCGGTATCACAAAAGCTTCACTTGCAACCGAATCTTTCTTGTCGGCAGCTTCGTTCCAGGAAACAACAAGAGTGCTTACTGATGCCGCAATAAAGGGCAAGATTGATACTTTGAACGGACTTAAGGAAAACGTAATTATCGGTAAACTTTTACCATCCGGAACAGGTATGCGAAAATATAATAACGTTGATGTCTTTAAGAACAATAAAAATGCAGGAGTGTTTAATACGATTGAAATCGATATGTCAGATTTCTCGTGATTTATATTTAACACAGCAACGCCTTAGAATTTACAAAGATATCATACTATTGACATAGGTCATAACGAGTGATAAAATCACTTCGTTTGCAAAAAACAATATATAAATTTCATGAGGAGGTGAAATGATTGTTAACCTTTAACCAACTTGTTCGTAAAGGAAGAAAGAGTTCTGTTAAGAAGTCCGGTTCACCGGCTCTCGGCAAAAATCTAAATTCTAAAAAGAACATAATTACAGACCATAACTCTCCGCAAAAGAGAGGAGTTTGTACTGCGGTTAAGACAGCTACCCCGAAAAAGCCGAACTCTGCACTTAGAAAAATCGCAAGAGTAAGACTTACAAACGGAATCGAAGTATCTGCTTATATTCCGGGCGTAGGACACAACTTGCAAGAGCATAACGTTGTGCTTATTAGAGGAGGACGTGTAAAGGATCTTCCCGGTGTGCGTTATCACATTATCAGAGGAACGCTTGATACACAAGGTGTTGACGGTAGACAACAGTCCCGTTCCAAATACGGAACAAAAAAAGGCAAATCAGCCGCAAAGTAAGTTAGTCGTATAAAAAGGTAACAATTGACTTTCTTGGAGTGTCGCGAGAAATCGCAACCAATGAGATTTATATATTTTGCCTCATTGGCGCAACGGGAAAAAGTCACTCGAGTACCAATGATATCATTATTATGAAGGAGGGAAGTAAAGTGCCAAGAAGAGGCCAGATTGCAAAACGAGACGTTTTGCCGGATCCGCTTTACAATTCAAAGCTTGTTACAAGACTCATTAACAGTGTAATGTACGACGGTAAAAAAGGTATAGCTCAAAAAATAGTATATGATGCTTTTGCCATAATACAGGAAAAGACAGGAAGAGAACCCTTAGAGGTTTTTGAAGAAGCTATGGAAAATGTTATGCCTGAATTGGAAGTTAAAGCTCGCCGTGTAGGCGGTGCTACTTACCAAGTGCCGATCGAAGTTAGACCTGAAAGAAGACAGACTTTAGGTCTTCGCTGGATTACACTCTATTCAAGACAAAGATCCGAAAGGACAATGAAAGAGAGACTTGCAGGCGAAATTATAGATGCTACCAACAGTATGGGAGCAGCACATAAGAAAAGAGAAGAAACACATAGAATGGCTGAAGCTAACAAAGCTTTTGCACATTTCAGATGGTAATAATACGGAGGGAAATAGATGCCAAGAGACGTTTCTTTACAAAAGACTCGTAACATTGGAATTATGGCTCACATTGATGCTGGTAAAACCACGACAACGGAGCGTATTCTTTTCTATACCGGTATCAACCACAAAATAGGTGAAACACATGATGGTGCTTCAACTATGGACTGGATGGATCAGGAGAAGGAAAGAGGTATTACCATCACCTCAGCAGCAACCACATGTTACTGGAAGAATCATAGAATAAACATTATTGACACTCCCGGACACGTTGACTTTACCGTAGAAGTTGAAAGATCTCTAAGAGTTCTTGACGGCTCGGTAACTGTTTTATGTGCCAAGGGCGGCGTTGAACCTCAGTCTGAAACCGTTTGGAGACAAGCGGATGAATACAGAGTTCCGCGTATGATATATGTTAATAAAATGGACATTATGGGAGCAGATTTCTACAATGTTCTCACAATGATCAAAGAAAGACTCAAGTGCAATGCTGTTCCGATTCAACTTCCAATCGGAAAAGAGTCTGAATTTAAAGGTATTATTGACCTTGTTCAAATGAACGCAATTATGTATCACGAGGGTGATATGGGAGTTAAATTTGACATCGTTGATATTCCTGAAGATTACAAAGAAATTGCCGAAAAATATAGAGGAGAATTGCTTGAACATGTTGCAGAACAGGACGAGGTTCTTCTTGATAAATATTTAGACGGTCAAGAACTCACAATAGATGAGATTAAACAGTGCATAAGAAAATCAACAATTAACAACGATATGGTTCCTGTAACTTGCGGAACTTCATATAAAAACAAAGGTGTTCAACCTCTGCTTGATGCAATTGTCGATTTTATGCCTGCGCCTACGGATATTCCGTCAATTAAGGGTGTTCACCCAAAGACCGGTGAAGAAATGGAAAGACATTCATCTGATGATGAACCCTTTTCAGCTCTTGCTTTTAAAATTGCAACGGATCCCTATGTAGGAAAACTCTGCTTCTTCAGAGTATATTCAGGTCAGATTGATAAGGGTGCTACGGTTTATAATTCAGTTAAAGACGACAGAGAGAGAATGGGCCGTATCCTTCAAATGCACGCAAACTCAAGAAAAGATATCGATCACGTTTATGCCGGAGATATTGCAGCCGCTGTCGGACTTAAAAATACAACAACGGGAGATACTCTCTGTGATGAAAGTGCACCGGTAATTCTTGAATCTATGAATTTCCCGGAACCTGTTATTCGTGTCGCAATTGAACCGAAAACAAAAGCCGGTCAAGAAAAAATGGGTATTGCTATTGCAAAACTCGCTGAAGAAGATCCTACCTTCAAATGCTATACAGACGAAGAAACCGGACAGACAATCATTGCCGGAATGGGAGAACTTCATCTTGAAATTATCGTTCAAAGACTTTTAAGAGAGTTTAAGGTTGAAGCAAATATAGGTAAACCCCAGGTTGCTTATAAAGAGACCATCACAAAACCTGCCGATGTTGATTGCAAATACGCAAGACAGTCCGGTGGTAGAGGACAATATGGTCATGTTAAGATTAAAATTCAACCTAATCCCGGAAAAGGATACGAATTTGTCAACGAAATTGTCGGCGGTGCAATTCCAAAAGAATATATCGGACCTGCCGAAGAAGGTATCAAGGGCGCTATGCTCTCGGGTGTTTTAGCCGGATACAATGTAGTTGATGTAAAAGTAACTCTTTACGACGGTTCTTATCACGAAGTCGATTCATCAGAAATGGCATTTAAGATTGCCGGTTCTATGGCATTTAAGGACGCTATGAAAAAAGCAGCTCCCATATTGCTTGAGCCGATAATGAGTGTTGCCGTTACAGTTCCCGAAGAATATATGGGAGATGTTATCGGAGATATCAACTCAAGAAGAGGACTTGTTCAAGGCATGGAATCAAGAACAGGTGCTACTCAGATAAATGCCAAAATTCCTTTAGCTTCAATGTTTGGATATGCAACAGATTTGCGTTCAAAAACCCAGGGCAGAGGACAGTATTCAATGCAACCTGATGATTATCAGGAAGTACCGAAATCTATATCTGAAAAGATTATCAGTGATAAGCACACCGCAACCGAATAGAAGGACTTGAATTAATTATTTAATTTTGATAAAATACATTACAATAGTGTCGAGAAAGCAAAAAGCTTTAAATAAGGAGGAGACTCATGGCAAAGGAAAAGTTTGAAAGAACCAAGCCACATATTAATATTGGAACAATCGGTCACGTTGACCATGGTAAGACTACTCTTACCGCAGCTATTACAAAAACACTTGCAATGAAGGGCGAAGCCAACTTTGTTGACTATGCTAACATTGATAAGGCACCTGAAGAAAGAGAAAGAGGTATTACAATCAATACTTCTCACGTTGAGTATGAAACTGACAAACGTCACTATGCTCACGTTGACTGCCCCGGACACGCTGACTACATCAAAAACATGATTACCGGTGCGGCACAGATGGACGGTGCTATCTTAGTTATCGCAGCTACAGACGGTCCTATGGCTCAAACAAAAGAACACTTGTTACTTGCTCGTCAGGTTGGTGTTCCTTACATCGTAGTATTTATGAACAAATGTGATCAGGTTGATGATCCTGAACTCTTAGACCTCGTTGAAATGGAAATTCGTGAAACTCTCAATGAGTTTGAATTCCCGGGAGACGATGTGCCGATTATCAGAGGTTCAGCACTCAAGGCTCTTGAATATACAGGAGACGATCTTGAATCTGAAGAATTAAAACCAATTGTTGACCTTATGGCAGCAGTTGACGAATATATTCCAACTCCTGACAGAAAGTCAGACCAACCGTTCTTAATGCCTGTTGAAGATATCTTCACAATTTCAGGCCGTGGAACAGTTGCAACAGGAAGAGTTGAAAGAGGACAACTCAAGACAGGTGAAGAACTTGAAATTGTTGGTCTTTCAGATGAGACAAGCAAAACAGTTTGTACCGGAATTGAAATGTTTAATAAAACTCTTGACTATGCTGAAGCAGGAGACAACATCGGTGCTCTTTTGAGAGGTATTTCAAGAGACGATATCGAAAGAGGACAAGTTCTTGCAAAACCGGGTACAATCAAATCTCACAAGAAGTTCTCAGGTCAAGTTTATGTTCTTAAGAAAGAAGAAGGCGGACGTCATACACCATTCTTTAACAACTATCGTCCTCAGTTCTATTTCAGAACAACTGACGTTACAGGAATTATCACTCTTCCCGAAGGTGTAGAAATGTGCGTTCCGGGAGACAACGTTGAAATGAATGTTGAACTTATTACTCCTATCGCTATCGAAGAAGGACTCAGATTCGCTATTCGTGAAGGCGGACACACTGTAGGTTCAGGCGTTGTAACAAAAATCAACGACTAATTCTAAATTCAAAAGACTCTGCTTTGCAGAGTCTTTTTTTTATAATTAGGAAAAAAATCACCGGCTAAGCAGGTAGTTATGATTGTTTATAATATGGATTACAAAATTAAATTTTCATAAAATAAAACAAAAATATAGGTTAAGTTTCTTTATGTGAATTGCTTTTATATAAATGAATTAGTATAATCTGATTATTAAATCGTGGAGGTAATAATGGATACAACTTACCCTAAATCAAAGAAAAAAAGTTTTCTTATTATAGCAGCCTGCATTTTAGTTTCTGTTATTTTAATTTTAGTTTTAACATATAAAAGAAAAATACCAAACAGTTATCGAGATCCGAACAGAGAATTTGAAGTTTTTCAGACAGTAGATGAGGATAGCATTATTTTTATTGACGGAAAACAATGTGATTATAAAATCCCCAAAACTGAAAAAAACAGCGTCTTCAAATTTGATCTTGGTATGTCAAGACTTTTTGTTCTTAATCAAGATGCCACTCTTTATATGGTAAACAATTTAAAAGAACCAAAAATAGTCGATGAAAAAGTCTTTGATTTCAAGGTTTCTTCAAACGGTAAATATGTAACTTACATAAATTCTGATAAACAATTGGTATTGAAAGAAGTAGACACAGATAAAACTCGAATTATAAAAGATAAATTCGGAGCAAAAGGAGAGTTTGAAATAAGTCCGTCGGGTAAGACCGTCGCTTTTGCATATAAGAATGCAAATGAGCCTATAAAGACTTATCTGAATACTAACGGAAGAGAAAAAGAAATTGCAAAAAACATGTTACCCATAGTTGTCAGCGATGATGCAACAAAAGTATTTTTGATGTCTGAATCGGAAGATTTATACTACTTGAATCTGAACAAAAAAAGAAGTAAACCTATAAGACTAAGTGAGGCGCCAATAGGCAGATATCCGATATATTTTAACAACTCTTTGACGGAAGTCGTTTTTTCCAATTCCAAAGGAACCTATTTCTTTACTGAAGAAGGAAAAGGGGTAAAGAAGATAATCGACGAAGAAGCCAGAATAATGATTCCCAAGCGTAAGGCAGAGAGTTATTCGAGTGTGCCGGATTATAAGATAATTCTTTCTACTTCCAGCGTTTTAAAAAATTATTTCTACTGTGCTTCAAATTCAATATATTATGTAGATAATATCGAACACTCAAAAAAGCTTGTAGATAATGCAACACAGGCTGAAATAACTGATAATCTGGATTCGCTTTTTTATGTTGGAAAAGATAAAAACTTACACAAACTCTTCAAGCGCGATCCTGAAAAAAAAGAACTTTTAGCAAAAGATTGCTTTAACTTTATGTCAAATTCATCGGGAACTGCTTATTATTATACAAACAAAGACGGTGAGTTATATTACTCATACAAAGGTGAAGAGCCCAAGAAGATTGCTGACAAAGTTTTTAATGCCATGTTAAATAAGGACGGATTATTAATTTATACTACTGTAGATGATTCAAATATTTTCAGTGGCAGTTCATATATTTTAAAACCCGGTGATAAACCGAGAAAAATATCTGAAAATTCAATAGATGCTTTTGCAAGCGGTAAATTATTTGCTTATTTTTCTCCAAAATATGAAGGCGATAAGTCGGATATGAATAAGAATCCAAGAAAATATTTCAATGAAGTTACATATGAGCTTTACACTTCAACGAACGGAGTTGATTTTGTAAAGAACGAAAATCAATTTAAGCCTTATAATTAAAAAATAAACGCTTTGAAAATTTTCAAAGCGTTTGTTTTTATTTTTTATCATCTTTGTCGGAGAGCCGGTCAAAGATTTTTTGATATCCTCCGGTACCGTATGAAAGGGACCTGTTTACTCGTGAAATTGTTGCCGTTGAGGCACCGGTCTGTTTTACTATGTCGTTGTACACATGTCTTTCAGTCAACATTTTAGCAACAACAAGTCTCTGTGAAATTGACTGTAATTCATTTATCGTAAAAAGGTCTTCAAAGAAATTATAACATTCCTCGGGGGATTGTATTGCCAAAACCGATTCAACCAAAAAGTCGATGTTTTTGTCATTTAAATTTTTCATAATAAACACCTCTCACATTGTTAATTCTATCACTAAACTTTCAGTCTGTAAAGTGATAAAGTAATGAAAAATTTTATTTATAAATCTTTGAAACCGGTATAGTAAATACCGGGCTTTAAGGGCGTGCTCTGTAAATCCTTACTTTTTAATCTATGATTATCAATCGTCGGATTATAATTCTTATCTTTCTCGCCAATCAGCTCGGAATTTGTTATACTGTTTACGATTGTTATATAAAACAAAATTATCATGCTTTAATAAAGATTTTAAAAGGGAATTATATGTTTACATTAATAAAGAAAGATCAAAAATCAAGGCTCGGTATGCTTAAAACTCCTCACGGAACCGTTGAAACTCCCGCGTTTATGAATGTCGCAACATGTGGCGCGATTAAGGGTGCGGTATCCGCTATTGATTTACAGGAAAAACTTAAATCTCAGGTTCAGCTTTGCAATACATATCATCTTCATCTTCGTCCGGGAGAACAAATAGTAAAAAAAATGGGCGGAATACATCAGTTTACAAATTTCGACAAAACTATTTTAACAGACAGCGGAGGATTTCAGGTTTTTTCTTTGGCAAAGCTGCGAGATATCAGTGAGGAGGGCGTTTTATTTTCCTCGCACATAAACGGCGAAAGAATTTTTATGGGACCCGAAGAAAGCATGCAAATTCAATCTGCGCTTGGTTCGGATATAGCAATTGCATTTGATGAATGCATAGAAAATCCTGCCGAGTATGAATATGTAAAAAAATCTACAGAAAGAACTTACAGATGGCTAAAGCGTTGCAAAATGGAGCATGACAGACTTAATCATACCGAAGACGTTACAAATCCTGGTCAACTTCTATTCGGAATAAATCAAGGTTCAACTTATGATGATCTTAGAATAAATCATATGAAAATGATATCAGAGCTTGATTTGGACGGATATGCACTCGGTGGACTTGCCGTAGGTGAGCCTAAAGAAGTAATGTATCATATTATTGATGTTACAGAGGAACATATGCCTGAAAATAAGCCCAGATATCTTATGGGTGTCGGAACACCCGAAAATATTTTAAGTGGCGTAAAGCGTGGAATTGATCTGTTTGACTGTGTAATGCCGTCAAGAAATGCAAGGCACGGGCAGATTTTTACGTCGCAGGGAATATTGAATCTAAACAATAAAAAATATGAGCTTGATTCAAAACCGCTTGATGAAAGTTGTGACTGTCCGGTTTGCAAAAAATATTCGCGTGCATATATAAGGCATCTTTTGAAAGCGGGCGAAATGCTTGGAATGCGACTTTGCGTAATTCACAATCTTTATTTTTATAATAGTCTTATGGAAAAAATAAGAGAAGCCATCAAAAATGATAACTTCTCAAAGTTCTATGACGATAATTTTGAAATCTTGCAAAGAAGAATTTAAGCGTAAAAACCACGATATTTATCGGGTAATAGTTCTGCTATGCTCTTCATCATATAATCGGTCATCTCTTCTTCAAACTGCTTTTTGGAAATTTTCTTATCATTTTTAGTTTTCTGTTCCTGTTATTGCGACGGGTACAATGGTTACATCGGTTTTTATCGCAACATAAGCAGTCCCTTTTTTGCCCTGCATCATAGCTGACGACCTTGAACGAGTTCCTTCCGGGAATATGACGACATTATTTTTTGATTTTATAACTTTAATTATTTCTTTAATTGCATTTATATCCGCAGAATTTGGATTGATATGAATTGTTTTAAAAAACTTCAATATAAAATTAGTCTTTTCATTTTTTGAAAGTTTAACGCCCGAAACATAGTATGGGTTTTTATTATGTATAACAAAGTTTAAAGCAACCGCGTCAAGGTTTGAAAGATGATTGCAAATGAAAATGACCGGATCTGTCACCGAATTTGCATAATATAAGTTTTCTGTTTCTATTTTTGCGAAACTCTTAAAAAATATTTTTTGAAAAATTTTCCATAATTTAAGCTCAAGTAATTCCATGGCGATGATTATAACATTTTTTATTAAAATTTTCATCAATCTTTTATATTATATGAAAATTTATTGATTATATTAAAAATGAAAGATTTTGCAAAAAACTTGCAAATTTTAATCATTAAGAATATCATTGTATGGAATTTGTGTTTTATTTATAAAGCAGGAGGAACTATGAACTATAATGAAATGACGAAAGAAGAACTTGCAAAAATTTATGATGATTGCAAGGCTGAATATGATGAGATTTTAAAACAAAATTTAAATCTTGATATGTCAAGAGGTAAGCCATCAAAGGAACAGGAAAAATTATCTCTTGATATGCTTGATGTAATAAATTCCAAAACTGATTTTGATAATTTGGAAACGGACGTATTAAATTACGGTTCTCCTTTTGGAATAAAAAGCGCCGTTAAACTAATGGCAGAAATAATGGATGTTAAACCGGAACAAGTAATTGTTGTCGGTAATTCAAGTCTTACAATTATGTTTGACCTTGTTTCACAGCTTATGAGCAAAGTCAGAAAAAACGGTTCTTGGTGCACTGAAAAAGAAGTTAAATTTATTTGCCCCGTTCCCGGATACGACAGACACTTCGGAATATTAGAGCATTTTGGAATTAAAATGATAAATGTATCTATGACCGAGAACGGACCGTGCATGGAAGAAATCGAAAAACTCGTTCAAGACCCTCAGGTTAAGGGAATGATTTGTGTTCCAAAATATGCAAATCCCACGGGAATCACTTTTTCTGATGAGGTAGTTACTAAACTTGCAAAAATGAAAACGGCTGCCGAAGATTTTATTATAATTTGGGATAATGCTTATGTCGTTCATGATTTATTGGGAAAAGAAGATAAATTAATAAACATTTTGGACGAATGTGAAAAATACGGTAATCCAAACAGAGTTTATGAAGTTTCTTCAACATCAAAAATTACCTTTGCCGGTGCCGGTATTTCTGCTATCGCTTCATCCGAAAACAATTTGAATGAGATTAAATCAAGAATGAAGATTCAGACAATCGGAAACGACAAGATAAATCAGCTAAGACATGTTCTTTATCTTAAAGACTTAGACGGCGTCAAAGCTCACATGAAGAAACAAGCTCAAATTATAACGCCGAAATTTGACGAAGTTTTATCTTTGCTTGATAAAAATTTAAAAGATACCGGGGTTGCAGACTGGACTAATCCTAACGGCGGATATTTCATAAGCCTCAACGTCAAAGTCGGAAGTGCCAAAAAAGTTTTTGAACTTTGCAAATCTGCAGGTGTTAAACTTACAAATTGCGGAGACACCTTCCCATATGGTAAAGATCCTAATGATGAAAATATCAGAATCGCTCCGACTTATCCAACAGTTGAAGATCTTAAAAAAGCAACAGAACTTTTGATTTTATGTATCAAACTTGTATCAACAGAACATCTTTTAAATAAATAATTAAAAGGCTAATATCCCGTCGTAAATAGGCGGGATATTTTTGTGTTATAATAATATTCGAATGAGGTGATATAGTGGAAATCTACGAAAAAATAAAAACAATTGTCTTTGGCGGAGGTTGTTTTTGGGGAACTCAGCAGGCTTTTAAACTGTTAAACGGAGTGATAAAAACTCAGGTCGGATATGCTAACGGAAATACAGATAAAACTGAATATCAAAATCTTTCTGTAACCGAACATGCCGAAGTTGTAAAAATAACCTATGATGCAAATAAAATAAGGCTAGCCGAGCTAATAGACCGGTTCTTTTTAATTATTGATCCGTTTACATTAAATCAACAGGGAAACGATGTAGGAAGACAATATAGAACGGGAATATATTATGAAAATGACGAAGATTTAAATATAATTAATCTGTCGATGGAAGGCAGAAGAAAACTTTATGACAAAATAATATATGTTGAAGTAGAAAAGCTTAAAAACTATGTTACCGCAGAGCCCTATCACCAAAATTATTTGGAAAAATATCCGAGCGGATATTGTCATATTAATCCCAACGATATATTAAAACCGCTTTGGTCTGACAATAATTTTATAAAGCCAAGCGATGAAGAAATCAAAAAACAATTTGGCAGCGATGTCTTATATATCAGTCAAGAAAAGGGCACCGAATATCCTTTTACAAGTAAATATAACGACGAAAATCAAGTGGGTATTTACGTTGATGTAATAAGCAAGGAGCCTTTGTTCTCATCGATTGATAAGTTTGATGCCGGTTGCGGTTGGCCGAGTTTCACAAGACCGATTACAACTGACAGATTAGATGAATATGAAGATACAAGTCATTCCATGATAAGAACCGAGGTCAGAAGTAAAATTGCAAACAGTCATTTAGGTCATGTTTTTAATGACGGACCTGTTGAAAAAGGCATGCTAAGATATTGTATAAACGGAGCTGTTCTGGAGTTTATTCCGCTTTCTAAAATGGAAGAAATAGGATACATGTTATATATACCTTATGTCTATCAATAAAATTAAATATTATATTTGACTTTTTTGCGCTCTGATAATATAATATCGGAGTGCAAAGAAGTATAGATATGGACCATTAGCTCAGTTGGTTAGAGCAACCGGCTCATAACCGGTCGGTCCGGGGTTCGAGTCCCTGATGGTCCACCAAATCGCCCGTAAATATATTTACGGGTCTTTTCTTTTATTGTTAACGATTTGTTTTTCAATTCCTATTGACATAGTAGGAGTTGAAAAGTTATAATGTTTATAGAATTTAAGATAAATTATTATGAAAAAGGGGAAATAAATGAAAGTATATGCTGACAATGCGGCAACGACAAAAATGAGCAAAGACGCAATTGATGCAATGGTATATGAAGCACAAAATAACTACGGAAATCCATCCAGCCTCTATAAAATAGGTCAAGTTGCAAAAGAAAGTCTTGAGAAATCAAGAGAAGAAATTGCAAAAATCTTAAATGCCGAGCCAAAAGAGATATATTTTACCTCCGGCGGAAGCGAGGCTGATAATCAAGCTTTAATTTCGGCAGCTTATTTTGGAAAAAGAAAAGGAAAGACTCATATTATCTCTTCAGCCTTTGAACATCATGCAATTTTGCATACGCTAAAAAAACTTGAAAAAGAGGGGTTTGAAGTTACTCTGTTAGATGTCAATTCTAATGGTGTCATAAATCCACAGCAGGTTAAAGATGTAATAAAAGAAGAAACCTGCCTTGTAACCATTATGTATGTAAACAACGAAATCGGTACGGTTCAACCTATCCGTGAAATCGGAGAAATCTGTAAAGAGAGCGGAGTACCGTTTCATACAGACGCAGTGCAAGCTGTGGGACACTTGCCGATAGATGTAAAAAAAGACAATATCGACATGCTTTCTCTTTCGGCACATAAATTTCAAGGACCAAAGGGCGTCGGTGTTTTATATGCAAACAAAAAAGTTCCGCTTGTTAATTTAATTGAGGGTGGAGCACAGGAAAGAAAAAAAAGAGCCGGAACTGAAAATTTACCGAGCATCGTTTCAATGACTGTAGCACTTAAAAATGCTGTAAATTCAATGGAAGAAAATTCAAAAAAAATAATAGAGATGAGAGATATTTTGATAGAAGGTCTTTCAAAAATCGAGCACTCCGCATTAAACGGCGATCCTAAAAAGAGAAATGCCGGAACGATCAATTTTTGTTTTGAGGGAATAGAGGGTGAATCTTTACTTTTACTCCTTGACGAAGCAGGAATTTCAGCTTCTTCGGGTTCTGCCTGTACATCGGGTTCACTTGATCCAAGTCATGTTTTGCTTGCAATAGGAAGACCTCATGAAGTAGCACACGGCTCGCTGAGACTTTCTATAAACGAACATAATACAAAAGAGCAAATGTATTATGTAGTTGAACAAGTTGAAAAAGTTGTTAAATATTTAAGACAAATATCGCCGGTTTGGTATGATTTAATGCACGGCAAGAGAGAATTTGTATTATAAGGAGAAAATTATGGCTTTATACAGTGAAAAAGTAATGGATCACTTTAAGAATCCGAGAAATTTGGGAGAAATGGAAAATCCTGATGCAATAGGGGAAGTCGGTAACGCAAAGTGCGGAGATATTATGAAAATATATCTCAAAATAAAGGACAATATCATCACTGATATTAAATTTCAGACTTTCGGTTGTGCGAGCGCAATCGCATCTTCTTCAATTGCAACTGAGATGATAAAGGGAAAGTCTATTGAACAGGCACTTGCTCTTACTAACAGAGAAGTTGTAGATTCACTTGACGGTCTTCCCACTCATAAGATTCATTGTTCTGTTTTGGCGGAAGAAGCAGTTAAATCCGCAATTAAAAATTATTATGATAAAAATAATATTGAATATGACAAGTCAAAATTTCCAAGCTGTGAAGAATGTGACAGTTGCAGGATGGTATAAATGAAGATTTCAACTCGGGGAAGATATGCTTTAGAAGTCCTATGCGAGTTATCAGATGAAGAATTCAAGCCCCTAAAAGAGATTACAAAAGAACTCGGACTTTCAAGAAAATATCTTGAAAGTATAATGACTACTTTGACTAAAGAGGGACTTTTAGAGTCGGCTTATGGGAGTAAGGGTGGCTATCGTCTTGCAAAAAGTGTAGATAATATAACGCTTGCGGAAGTTTTGAAAGCAACCGAGGGTTCACTTTCGGTCACACCATGCTTAGATGATGACGCAACGCCTTGTGAAAAATCTGAATACTGCAAAACTATTAAAATTTGGAAAAATTTAAACAAATTAATCAATGATTATTTTTGCAGCATAACAATAAATGACATAAAATAACGGGCAATTTAATTGCCCGTTATCTTTATAGTTTTTTCACAACTTTTGTTATATCATCATTTATAACTAAGTCTGCCGAATTATCGTAAGGAGTCTTGTCTTTGCTAATAAGGACAAGGTTTTTTCCTTTGAAATATCTGATAAATCCTGCAGCAGGGTAGACGATTAGAGAAGTTCCGATAACGATCATTAAATCTGCTTGTTCGATAGCGTTTATTGAATTTGATATAACATCATTGTTTAAACTCTCTTCGTATAAAACAATACCGGGACGCACGATTTCACCGTCGGCTTCACATGTAGGAACACCGTCTTGGCTTAGAACATATTCCAAATCGTAGTTTTTATGGCATTTGACGCAATAATTATACAAAACGGAGCCATGAAGCTGAAAAACTTTAGTGGATCCGGCTTTTTGATGAAGGCAATCAATATTTTGAGTGACAACCCCCATCACTTCTCCACCA
>QWCB01001073.1_pt1 | contig 27766 bp, 24 predicted proteins | sample 1972511 | NCBI WGS metagenome assembly QWCB01 (sample SAMN09866719, study PRJNA288562) | Human gut metagenome isolate term5_stool, whole genome shotgun sequencing... | isolation source: gut | host: Homo sapiens | place: USA: California | reverse complement strand
CGATATCCGTTAAGACGAAGAGATAGAGCATTCGTCTATCGGGACGAGCGCCGATTTAAGGGAGACAAAAATGAGTAACTATATCGTCAGCGGAAGTACAACCGCCGATCTTTCCAAAGCCCATTTTGAAAAAATCAACGTGAAATATATCTGTTACCGCTATCAGCTGGGTGGCGTAACGTATGTGGATGATTTAGGCGAAACCATGCCCCTCTCCGATTTTTACGAAAAGATGGCGAATGGGGCAGAGACCAGTACGTCGCAAATCAATGTTGAAGAGTTTGTCGCCTATTTTCGTCCTTTTTTGGAGCAGGGGTTGGATGTGCTTCATGTTTGCCTCTCCTCCGGCATTACGGGCGTATTGAATTCTGCTAATCTCGCAAAGGAACTGCTCATGAGCGAATTTCCGGATCGAAAGCTGTACATTGTGGATTCGCTGGCGGCTTCTTCCGGCTATGGTCTGCTTTTGGATGCTATGGCTTCTTTACGCGACCAAGGCATGTCCATTGACGAATTATATCAATGGACGGAAGAGAATAAACTTAATGTAAATCATTGGTTTTTCTCTACGGATCTCACCTTTTATATTCGGGGCGGAAGAGTATCGAAAACCGCAGGCGCTATTGGACAACTTTTGAACATCTGTCCACTGCTGAATATTGACTACCAGGGACACTTGATTGTACGAGAGAAAATACGGTCAAAGAAAAGAGCGTTCAAAACCACGGTGGATAAAATGGCAGAGTTGGCGGATGACGGAACAGCGTATTCCGGAAAATGCTTTATGTCCCACTCGAATGTGCTGGAAGATGCCGAAGAAGTGGCGCGACAAATTGAAGAGCGCTTTCCGCACCTGGACGGCAAGGTACAAATCAATAACATCGGCACTACGATTGGCAGCCACACCGGTCCCGGAACGATTGCGGTATTCTTCTGGGGAAAGAAACGAGAAGAGTAGTTTTCGCAATTCGTGGCGCTGTTTTTGTCCATGGAGGCAATATGAATGGGAACACGTACCATCCTGCGTAATGCGGGTGGAACTGAAAACAGCATGGAAATGTGCTTGACAAGGATATAGGAAGTTCGTAAAATACGGGTGTTGTCACGGCAATACGCGCAAGGAGGAACCATGGATTATTTGGAAACCGTCATCGACCTCATTTCTAAGAATTTGGAAGTACCGAAAGAAAAATTGAATGCCCAGACGGACATTGTGAATGATTTGGACGCGGATTCCTTAGATCTGGTCGAAATGGTCATGAATATCGAGGATGAATTTGACATCCAGATTGATGATGATGTGTTGGTCAATCTGCATACCATTGGTGATGTTGCCCGTGAATTAGAGGAATTGGATACCAATCGTTGATTTGCCCAGAAGAATAAATCTTTTCTTGCAGAGATTGTTTTTTTTTGATATACTGCACTGGTCAACGCAGTTGAGCACTGGTTAAGAGACTCCTCTTGATCGGTAAAGGGGCATAGTTCAGTGGTAGAACGTCGGTCTCCAAAACCGAATGTCGGGGGTTCGAGTCCTCTTGCCCCTGTTGTGGGCCTGTAGCTCAGGTGGTTAGAGCGCACGCCTGATAAGCGTGAGGTCGCTGGTTCAAGTCCATTCAGGCCCATAGAGATCCTACACCGCATGGTGTAGGATTTTTCTTTATGCAAAATGAAAAGAGGATGCCTTCTCTCATTTTCTAAGAGTTATTTTTCTCAAAGTAGGCGTTTAGCGCATGGAAAACAGGTCGTGAACGAGCTGATGACAGTTTTGTGCAAAATAGCCTTCCGCAGAGGAAAGCGTGAGGAAAGGTCGGGGAAGCGGCGGAATAGCGCAATCTTTTGCATAAGATGGGCTAACCGCTGCGATGCACGCTGTATTGCGAGAAGAGGTTTTTGCCTCATGAAAAGGCGCCGACGTGTTTGCCCTGTTGTCGTTTAGGACGGTTTCGTTCAAGGATGTGTCAAGATGATGGATGGGAATAATGCAGTGCAAATCCTGTTCCGTCCAATGCAGAGCGCCGAAGCTGTTTTCGAAGTGCCTTTCCGGACGTGCCGGAAGTTCTGTACGATAGTGCAGAGTAGCTAAGTCGCCTTTAAGCGCTACACTTTCGAGGGAAGCGGTAAGGGGCGTATCCAACTGTAGTTGCTTTTGGAGGCGTTGAAAAAAAGGGAGAAGAAGACTGAGCTCGTCTACATCCTCCTGGTTGTGCAACAGAACGGCATTCTTTGCCTCCGGATCGGTAAGGTGCTTGCCGAAGAGGGCAATCTCCTTGCCGGAGTACGGATCACGGCGCACCAACCCTGCTGCGCTTGCCAGTGTACGTAGACGGAGATTGGGAAAACGGAAGAACAAACGGCGAGGACGAAGATAGGAAAACCAGTCCTGCGAAAGAATCGACGGAAAGGGTATGCCATGCACAGCAAAACGTTCTTGCAAAAAGGGCAAATCAAAGTGATCGCCATTGTAGGTAATGAGGGTTTTACCGGCAAAATAGGGACGAGCGTTCTCTAAAAGATTCCCTTCCTCTTCGCGAGAAGAGATGAGCCATTGGCGAAATTCTTCGGCGGTACGGATGCCCAAGAGAAAGACGAAGTCGCTTGTCTTTCGCAGCCCGGTCGTTTCGATGTCCAAAACAGCGCTTTGCGGAGGTACGTGTGGAGAGGATTCACTTTTTTGAATGGTTTCCAGCATGGGCGCTCCTTTTTCCGTAGGATGAGATATCGCCGTTTCGACCTTGTATCTCGTCTTTCACCTTGTATAGAATAGGGAAGACGTTACGTTTCCGGCGAAGGACACGAAGCGATATTTTTGGTGTCGTTCGTCTTCAGTATAGCCAACGCATCCTTGCGTGGAAAGGATTCTATGATTTATTTCGATCATGCTGCCACAACGCCGGTTCTTCCGGATATTGCACAAGTGGTCACAGAAGCCTTGCAACAGCAATGGGGAAATCCCTCATCGCTGCACCGCCTTGGTTTTCAAGCGGAAAAAGCCATGGAAGCAGCCCGTCAAACAATAAGTACTTTGCTGGACGCGCCCGAAAAAAGTCTGCTTTTCACATCGGGTGCCACCGAAGGCATCAACACGGTGATGCGCAGTGTCCTCATGCAAGCGCTCCTCAACCGAGAGCGTTCTGCAACATTCTCGGATGTAGCATATCCTTATCATGGAAGAGGTGCGCAGAGAGCGTGTGCAGCGGAAAAATGCCAGAGCAATATTGTTCTAACGTCCGTAGAACATGCAGCGGTTTTTGAAACGGCACAGATTTTTGCTTCTTTTGGCATTGCCGTGCGTATGCTTCCTGTGGATGACAAAGGGCAAATCGCCCTTTCGGATGTCGAACGTGTTGTCGATGAAAAGACCCTGCTTGTGGCAGTTATGCATGTCAACAATGAGTTGGGAACAATTTTTCCGATTGAGGAAGTAGGAAAAATCGTGAAACGTCAATCCCGTGCGCTTTTTCTGGTGGATGGGACGCAGGCGTTGGGAAAGATGCCCCTTCATTTCTCATCGATTCCCTGTGATGCCTATGTCGCCAGCGGCCATAAAATTCACGCACCCAAGGGCGTTGGATTGCTTTATGTTCGCCCCGATACGGCACTATTTCCCCTTTTGACCGGTGGAGGGCAAGAAGGGAATCGACGTTCCGGCACAGAAAACGTACCGTATATTCTGGGGCTTGCCGAAGCGTTGACGCAGATGGAAGCGCATCGGGAAGGAGAACGGTTTGATCCGCATGTGGTCGCTATAGCCCGACGGGTGCGCGAGAGGGCGGAATCCTTGCCGGACGTTCGTATCAATAGTCCGCAGGAAGGTAGCCCTTATATTTTGAACTTTGCTGTGGCAGGAATTAAAGCGGAGGTGCTTCTGCATTTTATGGAGCGAGAGGAGATGTATCTCTCTTCGGGTTCTGCTTGTAGCAAAGGCAAGGTCAGTCGAATCCTGCAAGCCATCCATTTGCCGGAGAAGTACCTGGACGGGGCGGTTCGCTTATCATTTGGACGGGAGAATCGGCTTGACGAGGTGGATCCGTTTTTTGATCGACTGGAAGAGTCCATTCGGCAAATTCGCCAAATTACAGGAGGAAAGGCATGAACGAAAACACAAACATCGGTATGCAGCCGGTAGTTTCCGTTTCCTACGGGGAGCTGGTTCTTAAAGGAAAAAATCGAGGCATGTTTGTGGCAGCGATCAAGCGTCACTTGCATCGTGCTTTGCAGGGCATTCCTGTGATAGAAGAATTTGAACAATTCGGTAAATTGTTTTTTGTTGTTCGCGAAGAGGATGTGGCAAAAACCGTTGCCGCTTGTCAGCGCGTCTTCGGTTTGCTGTATGTGACGCCGGGACTGCGTGTTGCCTGTGAAGAGCAAGCCATTCGCGAAGCGTGCCGCAAACTGATGGCGGAGAAGATCGCAGAAGATACCACCGATAAAACACCAACCTTTAAGGTCAAAGTGAAGCGAAGCAATAAAGCGTTCCCCATTCCGTCTCCAACCTTTGCCGCGACAGTGGGCGATTGGATGCTGACGGATTTTCCCGGTCTTGCCGTGGATGTGCGTCATCCGCAAATTATGCTTGCGGTTGAGCTTCGTGAAGATGCCTTTGTTTCGGTCGATCGCTATGAAGGAGTGGGCGGTTTGCCGGCGGGGTCGGGTGGTCGCGGTCTGCTTCTTTTATCTGGAGGCATTGATTCGCCCGTTGCCGGATACGAAATGGCGCGACGCGGATTGGCGTTGGGCGCAGTGCATTTTCATTCCTACCCGTTTACGAGTGAGCGTGCACAGGACAAAGCGAAGCGCCTAAAAACGCAATTGGAACGTTCTGTCGGACCGATGCGGCTGTATATGATTAATCTGGTGAAGATTTATACCGCAATTGCACAAAATTGCCGAAAAAAGAATACGACGCTGTTGTCGCGCCGTATGATGATGCGCATCGGTGATCGTCTCTGTGAACGCTTCGGCTTTGATGCTTTACTTACCGGCGAAAGCCTTGGACAGGTTGCTTCGCAAACCGTTCAGGGCATTCATGCAGTAAATAATGCGGCATTTCATCCCATTCTACGTCCATTAATTGCAACCGATAAGACAGAAATCATATCGGTTGCCCGAGGTATAGGGACATACGACCTTTCTATTGAGCCGTATGATGATTGCTGTTCGCTCTTCGCACCGGAACACCCCAACACCCGACCGAGCTTACAGCAGATTCTGGAAGATGAACGGCATCTGGATGTAGAAACCTTGGTGAAAGAAGCGATGGAAACGTTGGAGATTGCCGAGTGAAGAAGCAATCAAAGCGTTTTTTGTCCTTCGAACTCTTTCTGTCGTAGCAGAGCACACAAATCAAGAAGGAAGCGCCCCTCTTATTTCCATTTCGTCGTAAAACGTGAAATAAGAGGGGCACTTTTGTGTGTTTCGATCAATCATCGTTGCAAGACGGCTGAAGAATCCGCTTGTGGTGTGAATGTAGGCTACTTCAACAGCTTCTTTGCCGCAGTTAGGGCTGCGTCGTAATCCGGATGCTCGGTGTTTTGTTTGACGTATTCCACGTAGGTGATTCGGTTTTCGCCGTCCAAAACGAACACCGAACGGTTGAGGAGCATGAGCTCATCAATCAATACACCGTAGGCTTCGCCGAAAGTGCGATGTTGATAGTCCGATGCCACGATGGCATTCTCGATGCCTTTTGCAGCGCAAAAGCGTTGTTGCGCAAAGGGCAGATCTACCGAGACGGTCAGAACAACAACTTTGTCGCCCAATTTTCCGGCTTCTTCGTTAAAACGGATGGTTTCCAATTCACATACCGAAGTATCTACCGAAGGAACCGCAACGAGAAGTTTTACCTTGTCGCCAAGATCTGCTAAATGCAGGGGGCTCAAGTCCTGCTTGACAAGGGTAAAGTCGGGAGCAATTTCTCCGGTAACCAATTCCTTGCCGTGTAATGTCAGGGGCGTATCCCCCATTTTATAGCCTGTTCTTGTCATGTATTTTCCTTTCTTTTCGAGAGTGTCGTTTTGTCCGGTGTTGATGTAGTGGCAGGAAACGGGCATGACGCACAACCCGTAAAGGCTGCTCGTCATGCCCGAAAAGGGTGCGCCTGCGTGCTTGGTAAGATTAGGGAGGCTCACGCCAAAATCAAAACGATGTTTTAGAAAACGATGAGCATCAATGCGCCTGCCAAGATAATACTTAGGATGACACGTTCAACCCAGATGAGAAGATAGTCGCTGAACTTGATCGGAATATCCGTACCCATCATGCAGGGGATAGAGGCCGAGAAGAACAGAATCTCGGAAACGCTGACGATGGCAACCAGCATACGGGTGGCAATCGCCATGCCTTCTCCGGCAACCAGCGGAGCAGGCAGAAGCATTTCGGCAATACTCAGTGACAGCGCCTTTGCGGTCAGTTGGGCTTCCGGAACTTGCAACAAAGCCGTAAAGGGATAGAAGATATAGCCGATAATATCGAAGACCGGCGTATAGGTCGCAATGAGAAGACCGGTCATGCCGACGCCAAGAAGCGACGGAGCGATATTAAGCGCCATCTTGAAGCCATCAATGAAGTTCATCTTAATGACTTCTAACAGCGACGGTGCCTGATGATACGCAGTCATGGCTTCTTCCATAGCATTGTGGAGCGTAATCTTTTTGCGCTCTTCTTTGACCGCCGGTTTTCCGGAGAAGTACATATCTTTCTTTTTACTTAACGGGAAAATGCGAACGGTAATTGCAGTGACGATAAAGGTGATGATGAGTGTTGCCCAGAAATAGAAGAGCCAATGATCCATCAGATCCAGCGTCTTGGCAACGATAATCATAAAGGTTGCCGAGACCGTAGAGAAGCCGGTCGCGATGATGGCAGCCTCTTTTTGCGTATAGCCGTCTTCGCGATAGACGCGGTTCGTGATGAGAAGTGCCAACGAGTAGCTGCCGACAAACGAGGCAACGGCATCGACGGCGCTGCGTCCCGGCGTTTTGAAGACCGGGCGCATGACCGGTTCCATAAAGACGCCGATAAATTCCATCAGACCGAAGCTGATTAAGAATGCCAGGAAAATCGAACCGATGGGGACGATAGTGGTTACCGAGACGAGAATGGAATTATAAATCATGGGCAGCATTCCTTTTTCATGCAAAGCGGCAGGACCCCAGCCGGTGAGCTGCATGACCAGAAATACAGCGGATACAAGCTTGAGAGCGAAGAAAATCTTGCGCACCACGCCGCCTTCCCATTCTTTGCGCTTGATAGCATACGCCAATCCTGCCACAATCATGATGGTGCCGAAGATAAGACCGTAATTCGGAATGCCTTTGATGGCATTGACAATGTGATCGATGGGAATGGTCTTTTTCCCACCGAATTCAATCGGCACAAAGAACATAAAAATGCCGAACAGGGAGTACAGGACGAAAAGACAGACATCTTTCGCCGTCCATTTGGTGGTGTTCATAATTTCCTCCTTCTACAGTAAACATTGCAATAAAACCAAGAGCTTTACGATAAAGTTCTTTCTCTACTATTATACTCATCCTCTAAAAAAATGAAAACGATTGGCAAAAATAATCGAGCAAAAAAGTTGGCTTTTATGCCAATGCAAAGGAGAAGTTTTTTGCAGGCGGAGGATTTGCGCAAAAAACGAAAATAAGTCGCTTTTATTGTTTTTGGCGTTTGCTTTTCTGCTAATCTTACATAAAATAGGAAGGACTGTAGAGACAGGTAACGGGGAACGCCCAGAAAGGAACTGCATTGAAGCAAATTCAACTCAAGAAAATCAGCAAGTCCTTTGATGCGCTGACGGTATTAAAGAATTTTGATCTGACGATTGAGGATGAAGAATTTTTGACGCTTTTAGGTCCGTCCGGATGCGGAAAGACCACGATTTTGCGCATTATTGGCGGATTTGAAGAACCGGACAGCGGTCAGGTTCTCTTTGAGGGAAAGGACATTACCCACATACCACCGCATCAACGTCCGTTCAATACCGTGTTTCAACAATATGCTCTTTTTCCGCACATGAATGTCGAAGAAAACGTGGGTTTCGGCTTACGGATGAAAGGCATCGAAAAAGAGGAACGACAAGATCGCGTAGAGCGGATGTTGCGTCTGGTTAATCTTTCCGGCTATGGCAAGCGTCGGGTGGACCAGCTTTCCGGTGGACAGAAACAGCGCATTGCCATTGCGCGCGCCCTGGTGAATGAACCAGAGGTTCTGCTTCTGGACGAGCCGCTTGGCGCACTGGATCTCAAACTGCGCAAAGAAATGCAGGGCGAATTGAAACGTATGCAGCAGGAGTTGGGCATAACGTTTATTTTTGTCACCCATGATCAGGAAGAAGCCCTTACCATGTCCGATCGCATCGTCGTCATGAATGGCGGTATCATTCAACAGATGGGCGATCCCAAAGATATTTATGATGAACCCCAGAACCGTTTTGTGGCGGATTTTATCGGGGATTCCAATATTGTTGAAGGTGTCATGCACGCCGATTTTGACGTGAGTTTTTCCGGCCATCGTTTTGTCTGCGTGGACAAGGGTTTTGCGCCGGAAGAAGCGGTCGATATCGTGTTGCGTCCGGAGGATTTGGAACTGGTTTCTCCGGAGCAGGGAATGCTCGTTGGAAAGGTCGAGAGCTGTCTTTTCCGCGGCGTGCATTATGAGATGGAAATTGATGTGAACGGCGAGTGCTATAAAAGCCAGAGTACAAAGGCAATGGAAGTCGGCAGTCGCGTAGGCATCGTCATTGCTCCTGATCTCATTCAGGTGATGCACCGTTCCTCTCCGCAAGGAGTAGAGAGATGAAACGATATCGTCGTTTGAGTGCTCCCTACCTGCTTTGGGCGGTGCTTTTTGTACTGATTCCCATGGGGATGATTTTCTACTATGCGTTGACCACGGCGGACGGTCAGTGGACACTGGAAAACATGCAGCGCTTTTTTGCCGGCAATGCGACCAAAACATTGGCAAAATCGCTGCGTCTGGCGTTTGTTTCCACCATCATCTGCTTTGTTTTGGGGTATCCCATGGCGTATTTTATGGCACAAGCCAAAGCGCGCATTCGCCCCATGCTTTTGATGCTCGTAATGATTCCGATGTGGATGAATTTTCTTTTGCGCACCTATGCCTGGATTACCATTTTGTCGCGCGGTGGCATTCTGAATACCTTCCTGACCGGTTTAGGACTTGCGCCGACGGACTTGCTGTATACCGAGACGGCAGTCATTTTGGGCATGGTCTATAACTTTTTGCCGTTTATGATTTTGCCCATTTTTACGTCGTTGGAAAAAATGGATCCTGCCCTTTTAGAGGCGGCGGATGATTTGGGTGCGAATAAGAGACAGACGTTTTTGCGCGTGACGTTGCCGCTTTCTCTTCCCGGTATCGCGTCCGGCTTTTCGATGGTTTTCATTCCGGCGATAGCAACGTTTGAAATTACGTCGCTCTTGGGCGGGAATAAGACCAACCTCATCGGAAACGTTATTCAACAACAGTTTACGGTTACCGGAAACTGGCAATACGGCTCTGCCATGGCCATGATTTTGATGGTCTTCTTGGTACTGTCACTCTTTTTTGGACGGGAAGAAGAAACCCATGCACAAGGGAGCGTCGTCACCGCGCAGGATTTTGCGCTGGCTGCGGAAGAGCAGGAGGAGGTAGGCGATGTCTAAAGGTCTTCGACGACTGTTTCTCTTTTTGCTCTATGCCTTTCTTTATGCGCCCATCGTGGTACTGATTGTCTTTTCTTTTAACAGCGGACAGACGCGCGGCGCGTGGGAGGGATTCTCCCTGCATTGGTATCAGTCGCTGATGCACAACAAAGAGATTTTGAATGCCCTAAAGAATACGGTGTCGATTGCGATTCTGGCGACGCTTTTTGCTACGCTCATTGCTACTTGTGGAACGATTGGCGTGTATTGGTTTTCGCGTCGCCATCGTGTCGCCCTTCATCTGATTAACCAGGTGATTGTCCTCAATCCAGACATTGTGACTGCGATTGGCTTTATGGCGCTTTTCGGGTTTTTCCAAATGACACCGGGGTATCTCACCATTTTGCTGTCGCATATCGCCTTTGAGATTCCTTACATCGTGCTGTCCATCCTGCCGCGACTCAAGCAGATGCCGCTGGAATTGGCGGAAGCATCGATGGATTTGGGCGCTACGCCTTGGCAGACATTGCGCTATGTTATCGTACCGTTTCTGAAAAGTGGCATTATTTCCGGCGCCTTGATGGGTTTTACGATGTCCATTGACGACTTTGTGATTACGTTCTTTAATGCTGGAAATGGCGTGGAAACGGTGTCTACGCTGGTATATTCCATGGCGCGCCGTGGAATTAATCCAGAGGTAAACGCATTGTCCGCCATGATGTTTGTCGCCATGTTCCTTTTGCTTCTGGTGACCAACTGGCGCAGTATCCACGGAAAGGAGATGCCATGAAACGCATGCGAAACTTGGTTTTTACGGCGCTTGCGCTCCTGTTTTCCGTGACGCTTTACGGATGCGCGCAAGGACGGGAAAATAAGGAAACAAAGCAGCAGGTCAACGTATATAACTGGGGCGAATATATTGACCCGGAACTCGTTCATCGTTTTGAGGAAGAGACGGGCATTGATGTAATCTACTCCAATTTTGCGACTAATGAAGATCTGTATGTCAAGCTCAAAAACGGGGGAACAACCTATGATGTGATTGTTCCTTCCGAATATATGATGCAGCGTATGGTGCAGGAAGAGATGCTGCTTCCGTTAAACTATGCCAATATTCCTAACATGCAATACATCGACGATTCTTTTCTGCATCAGGCGTTTGATCCAAAGCAGCTTTACTCTGCTCCGTATTTCTGGGGCACGGTGGGCATTCTCTATAACAAGAAAATGGTGCATGAACCGGTAAACTCATGGGATATTCTCTGGAATCCGCGTTATGCACGCCAAATTATCATGCTGGATTCTTCCCGTGATTCCCTGATGGTTTCGTTGGTTCGTCTGGGCGCTTCCGTCAATTCCACCAATCCCAAGGAGCTTATGGCGGCGAAGGAAGATTTAATTCGTCAATATCCGCTGGTGTATGCGTACCTCATCGATGAGATTCGTGACCTGATGATTAACGGAGAGAACGCTTTGGCGGTGATGTATTCCGGTGATGCGTATGCCGCGATGCAGGAAAATCCCGATTTGGATTTTGTAAATCCGCCGGAAGGCGGCAACCTCTGGTTTGACGTGTTTGCCATTCCTAAAGGGGCAAAGAACAAGGAAAACGCAGAAAAATTTATTAATTTTATGCTCCGACCGGATGTCATGGCACAGAACGCAGAATGGGTGGGATATTCTCTTCCAAGTGACGCAGGAAGAGCGCTTTTGCCAGAAGAAACGCGCAACTCACCGGTGGCGTATCCCGATCCCAAGGCATACGAAAAATACGAAGTCTTTGAATATATCGGCGATGCCGTACATCTCTATGACCAGCTTTGGCAGGATGTAAAGAATCAGTAGGACAGGCAAAGGAGAGATCATGAATTACGTGGACTGGCTTTCCCATGTGGATCGGGGTGAACCCGGCAACGCGCTTCTTTGCTGTATTCAAGAGCCCTATCTCTGGGGCATGTTGAAAAAGGTTCTGCAAAAAGATGTGCTGGGCGGTCATTTTCTTGACTTTAACTATATATCTCTGGATGCACAAACCGTATCGCCAGAAGAATTGATTTCCGCCTTGGAAACTCTGCCGCTTATGGGAGAAAGACGTGTAGTCGTACTGGAACATGTGCCGTTACAAAAGGAAGCTCTTCAAAAGAAGGAAGCCTTATTGGCGACGATTTGCGAAAGCGTTTTGCATCGCCCGCCGAACGTTCTTTTGGTTCTGGGCTTTGAAGGGGAGAAGCCCTTCCGCGGTAAGCTGCTCAAGCAAATGGAAGCGGATTTGCAACGCATTGCGCTTTCGCCATTGAACGAACGGGAACTGCAGCGATTTGTGACCAAACAGCTGCAGCAACGAAGCATACGTTTTGAAGAAGGCGTGCTATCGCTCATCGTAAACGCTAGTGAATATCTTGATCCGCGCGCTGCCAAAACTCTCTATGATGTGGAAAACCTGGTGGCTTCGACGGTCGCTCTGGCGAAGGACGGCTGCTTATATCGGCAGATAGTGGAAGACGCGCTCATTTCTCCGTCCGAGCGTAACATTTTCGCGCTAATGGATGCGATTAATGACCGCAATGGTGCACGCGCCTGCGCATTGATTAAGGGATATGAATCCTTGGGGGAAGACCCGTTTCGCCTGTTTTATATGGTGGTTCGCCAGATACGCAATATGATTGGGGTAAAACGTGCAGAGCGTATGCGTCTTTCGCCGCGGGACGGGCAGATGCGCTTGAAACTTTCGTCCTTTGAATATGGTAAATTGCGCCGGGGCGTACAGAACTATACGGAAGAGGACCTGATTGCCTATCATGACCGTCTCTTTTCGATGGAAAAGCGCATGAAAACACAGATGTTTGACCTCGAATCAGAATTAGAGCGCTTTGCGCTGTCTATGGAGCGCGAAAAAGGGGACTTGTAAAATGAAGACTATTTTCAACAACGGATTTAACTGGATTCGTCCTGCCATTGGAGAATTTGCTTTATCTATCCTTCTTTCCATAGGCGATGTGGTTTGTGTTGCTGTGTACCCCTATCTTCTCAGTTGGATTGTTGATCATTTTGAATCCCTAACTCCGCATGACATTTTTCGTTGTGTGGGGCTGCTCCTTTTGAGCGTTCTCTTGATGTTAGTCATTCAATATGGCAATAAAATAGTGAAAGTACGTTTTGAAACAAAAATCATGAGTCAGCTTCGCTCTTCTTTATTTCATCAGATTCTTCGATTAGAAAACCGTACATTTCAAGCAAGTAAAATTGAGAGTTATACTACTTTCTTACTTAATGATTTAGACGACTTCTACGCCCTTTTTTTTGAAAATGGAATATATTTCTTTAGTACTTGTGTTATGCTTGCAACTTACACCGTTGTCTTATATATGATGAGTCCAGTTATGTGTGTTTTCGTTATGGGGTCTTTGCTTCTTGTACTTTTCCTCCCGTCTCTCCTTGGCAAGAACTTCGATCCACTTACCAAGAAACATATGGAGAGTAGAAAAGACTATGTGGCAAGGACGGAGGAGTTACTTCGATCGCACGAGCTTTATACGAAAGAAATGGCTGAAAAATCGGAACACTTGGAACTCATGAAACTGACGCAAATGCAGTCAAAGAAAGCCATCCTTGGTCGGTATCGTTCTCTCGTACAGATTCTATCGGGATCAACGCTTTATATTCAGCTTCTTCTTTGCTTTGGTGTCGGACTTTTCTTAGTAGTACAAGATGTCATTAGTGTTGGCGTTTTTGCCTCTTCACTCATTTATGTGGAGTATGTTTCCATGAGCTCGGTAAATCTTGTTGACGAGCTATTGGAAATGAAAAGCGCACGTGCTTACTTCCAACAAATTCAATCACTTCAAGGGAAAAAGGAGCGCTCCTTTCTATCGCTTCCTGCATTACATCAAACGCTACATCTGGAGAAGATCGCTTATCGTGTAGAAAATAAGGTCTTGCTTCACCCGATCTCGGTAACCTTTGATCCGGGAAAGAAGTATTTGATTACCGGACCCAATGGAAGTGGAAAAAGTACACTATTAAAAATCGTAGCGGGTCTGTTAGAACCGACAGAGGGAGCGATCGTGTCGAGAGGGAAACAGGGAATCGAATTAAAGGAGAAAAAAGTACAGCGAGCAAAGGTGCAATATATTCCTCAGACGCGATATCTTTTCGAAGGAACGGTAGAGGAGAACCTTAGCTTTTTTCAGGATCAAGTGGAAGAAAATATGAGAAAAAAGATGCGAGAATTAGCTGAGCGTTTTGGCTTAGGGCTTGCGATGGATTCGAAGATTGAGAAGAATGGGACAAATTTATCGGGAGGTGAGCAGGCAAAAATCAATCTCATTCGCGGTCTTATTCAGGATGCGGATTGGTATCTCATTGATGAACCGTTTAACGATGTGGACGTACTTTCTCAGAAGCGGATATTGGAATACGTGCAGTCTTTGGATGCCACTGTGATTTTGATCGCTCATGGTTTGAACGGTAATGCGTTCGATCAAGAGATTCAGTTGAATCCGTAAAAGTTTTTTTAATGGAAAGATTGCGTTCTGATTTGCATAGAGCAAAAGATTGTGGTAGACTTGTCAGGTATCGAAAAAAAAGATCTCAAGCTGCCAAAGGAGGTGAGCGAATTGGCCAATATTAAATCGGCAAAAAAGAGAATTGATATCGCAAAGCGCAATCGTCTGCGTAACCGCAGCAAGCGTTCCGAGATTAAGACCTACATCAAAAAGTTTGATGCGGCATTAGAGGCGAACTCACCTCAGGAAGCGCAAGAACTGTTAAAGGTAATTGACCGAAAACTGAAGCGCGCTTCGTTAAAGAGTGCGTATTCCAAGAACGCGGCGAGTCGTGCGGTCAGCCGTTTGCAAAAGCGTTTGAATGTTGCTTCTGCGCAATAACAATCCGAAAATGCGAAAGAGTGGCTTTCTTTGCAGCCGCTCTTTTTTTATGCACTTTTTTCGTTGCTCGCTGTGCTATACTGATTGCGACGATTCTTGAATGGAGAGGCAGTGTGCGATGACCAAAGAACAAAAAAACAACCGGCGATTGCTTTCGCTGGATGACCTTTTTATGGACGAAGAACCCGAAAAAGAAACGGATGAGGAGATTCTTCCTCCCACAGAGGACGGATTGAAGAAGGAAACAGAGAATACGGCGAAACGCGGTGCTCGTAACCTTCGCCGCTATATCCATACGCATGTTTCCGAAGAAACGAAGGAAAAACTGGAACAAGCGCAACGTGCGGAAAGAAGCGCCCGCGAGGAAGAAAAACTGAATCGCGAAGCGCCTATTCCGGATGTTCTGCATACCGATGTTTTCGATGAAAAAGATCGTTTTGGCGAACCGGATATGGCAGAAGATATCAATGAAGAAGCGACTCCTACTTCGGTCATTACCGTACCGCAAGACGATGCGTTGCTTACTACCCCGGAGGAGGGGGCTTCTTACGAAGAGGATGCTGAAGATTTGACGGTTGTGATTCCCCGTGTGGACGAAGAAGCCTTGGATAGGGAACAAACGCAAGTTTTTGCCGCTGTGCGTCCGGAAGATGTGCGTCAAGAGGATGATGAGGTTCTGACCGTTGCGGACGAAGACGAGGATACGCTTTGGGAAGAGCGCGACGAGGATGACCTTCAAGATACTGCAGAACAAAAAAAAGCATGGCCGTTTGCCGAAGAACCACAGCGCGAACCAGAATCTGCGCCTGCGTATGCAGATGAAGTGACCGAAGAGAAGAAGCCGGAAGCAAAAGGTTTACGAGGGGTCTTCTTCAACTGGATTCTGCCGATTTCTGTTGCTCTATTGTTGGCGATTGTGATTCGGTTTTTTATCGGCGGAGCGACTACCGTAAGCGGCACTTCTATGGAGCCAACGTTGCACAACGGCGACTTCTTGTTGGTTAGTAAAATCCCGACCTATTTTAAGAATTACAAACGCGGAGACATTCTGATTATTGATTCACCGGATCTCAATGAGTTTTATGTCAAGCGTCTGATCGGTTTGCCGGGCGAAACGGTGGAAATTCAGGATGGCAAAGTATTCATCAACGGAAAGTGGATGAAAGAATATTATACCGACCAGGAAACCGTCTCGTATTCCAACGCCAAGTGGACATTGGGCAATAATGAATATTTCGTTCTGGGCGATAACCGTGGTACAGGCGCAAGCAACGACAGTCGTCTCTTTGGTCCCGTTCTGGCGGAGCATATTAAAGCGGTTTCGCGTGCGCGTATCTGGCCAATTACCAAGATGATGCTGATGTATTAACGAGAACGAGGAAAGAATGAGAACACCTACCCCTCATCACACGCCAAAACAGCGTGCGGAACGTGAAGTTAAGGCATTGGAGGCGATTCGCATTGTTGTTGTCGCTATCGCCATTGCCTTTCTGATTACTCATTTTATTGTGGCGAGTACGGTTGTGGAGGGTGCTTCCATGGAAGACACTCTTCACAACGGCGACCGCCTGTTTGTCTTTAAGCAAGGCATCACTGCGGACGGTCTAAAACGCGGCGATGTCGTTGTTTTTCATGCGCCGGACGAGAATCGTGACTATATTAAGCGCGTCATTGCCCTTCCGGATGAATACGTGCAGATCGAAGAGGGCATGGTTTATATTAATGGAAAACGCCTCGATGAACCCTATATCAATACCACCTATACGCACGCGCGCGAAAAAGCGGAGTGGTTGGTGGGAAAAGACGAACTGTTTGTGATGGGGGACAATCGCCAAGAAGGCGCCAGTCGGGACAGCCGCTATTTCGGCACCATTTCGTTGCGCTCCGTTGTAGGGCGTGCGGTATTTCGCTATTTTCCATTTGATGCGTTCGGTGGATTTTAGGAGGATTCATGGGAGATCAACAAGAACACATTCGCAATTTCTGTATTATTGCGCACATTGATCACGGAAAATCCACTTTGGCAGATCGGTTGATTGAAATGACCGGCGCTGTCACACTTCGGGAAATGAAGGAACAGCTTTTAGATTCCATGGATTTAGAGCGTGAACGTGGGATTACCATCAAATTAAAGGCTGTACGCCTATTTTATGAAGCGGACGACGGCATCCTTTATACACTCAATCTCATCGATACGCCGGGACATGTCGATTTCAATTACGAAGTTTCCCGATCTCTTGCGGCGTGCGAGGGGGCTGTGCTCATTGTGGATGCTTCGCAGGGAGTAGAGGCGCAGACGCTCGCCAATACGTATTTAGCACTGGAAGAGGATTTGGAAATTTTACCGGTGATCAATAAGATCGATTTGCCGGGCGCCAATATCCCCATGGCAAAAGAAGAAATTGAGAATGTGTTGGGCTTTGACACCGAGGGTGTTCCGCTGATTTCCGCCAAGGCGGGAACGAATATTAAAGCGGTTCTCGAAGATATTGTGCAAAATATTCCGGCGCCATCGGGTGACCCGAAAGCGCCGCTGCAGGCGTTAATTTTTGATTCCTATTATGACCCCTATCTCGGCGTTGTGATGTTTGTGCGTGTCAAGGATGGTAGAATCACGCCGGGTATGCGCATCCGCCTCATGGCTACGGGGAAAGAATATGAAGTGGATGAGGTCGGTTATGATGCGCGGGGACACGTCCGTACCGAGGCACTTTCTACAGGCGACGTCGGCTATGTGGTTTGCTCCATTAAGACGGTGGGGGATGCCCAAGTGGGAGACACTATCACGTCGGCGGAGAATCCGGCGAAAGAACCGCTTCCTGGCTACAAAAAAGTCGTTCCCATGGTCTATGCCGGTATTTATCCCAGTACCAATGAAGATGTCAACAGTGTGCGCGATGCCCTCGAAAAACTACAGGTTAACGATGCTGCGCTGATTTTTGAAAAAGAAAACTCGGCAGCGCTGGGATTTGGTTTCCGCTGCGGCTTTTTAGGAATGCTGCACATGGAAGTGATTGAAGAGCGTTTAGCACGTGAGTTTAATTTGGACATTTTGGCGACCGCGCCAAGTGTTATTTATCATATTCTATTGCACAACGGCAAAGAGTACAGCATTCAAAACCCAACCGATTTTCCGGATCCGAGTGACTTGGAACGGGTGGAGGAGCCGATTGTGCGGGCGGATATCATGACCCCGAAAGAGTATATCGGGACGATTATGGAATTGTGCCAGGATCGACGAGGCGTATATAAAAACATGGAATACATGGATGAACGCCGTGTGTCCATGCACTACGACATGCCCCTTAACGAGGTGATCTACGACTTTTTCGATGCGTTAAAATCTAAGACACGCGGGTATGCGAGCTTGGATTACGAACTGCAGGGATATCAGCCATCAGATTTGGTTAAACTGGATATTCTGGTGAATGGTGAAGTGGTGGATGCCCTTTCGCTCATCGTGCATCGGGATAAAGCGTATGAACGCGGTCGCGTGATCTGTGAACGCATGAAGAAGGAAATTCCGCGTCACCAGTTTGCTGTTCCCATTCAGGCCGCTATCGGCGCGAAGATTATCGCGCGCGAGACCGTTTCCGCTTTGCGTAAAGACGTGCTTTCCAAGTGCTACGGCGGTGATATTTCACGCAAGAAGAAGTTGCTGGAAAAGCAAAAAGAAGGAAAAAAACGAATGAGCCAGATTGGCAATGTCAGCATTCCGCAGAGCGCGTTTTTGAACGTGCTGAAATACGATGAAGAAAACTGAGGATGTATTGGGCAAGAACCGCTCTGCCCGACCGCTTGGTATTTACATCCACTATCCTTTTTGCACAGAACGCTGTTTTTACTGCGACTTTTTGACGTTTCCCCATGCGGAGACGCTGCAAGTGCCATATATTTCAGCGCTAAAAAAAGAGATTGCGTACCTTGGACAAGTCGAAACGAAACAGACGAGCCCACTTTTGCAAGATATTCCCTATTCTGTGGATTCGGTTTATTTTGGCGGAGGAACACCTTCTCTCCTACCGACGGAGGAACTTCTTGCCGTACTGGAGACGCTTCGCGCAAACTTTTCCTTTGCAAACGATGTGGAAATTACCCTGGAAGTCAATCCCGGAACACTGACAGAAGAAGGACTTCGCCGCCTTCTCGCTGTTGGAGTGAACCGTTTTTCCCTCGGTGTGCAGACGATGTCCGATTCGCTGTTAGCTCGTCTTGGACGCACGCATACGGCGGAAGATGTCGAACACGACATTCGTATGCTACAGAATGCAGGCGCAAACAATGTCAATGTCGATTTTCTACTCGGCCTGCCGGCGCAGACGCTTGCGGATATTCAAAAAGATCTCCTTTATGTTGCTCAATGGCATGTTCAGCACGTTTCTTGGTATTCTCTTATTTTGGAAGAAAAAACCTATTTTCACTGGCAGGCGCAGCAAGGTAACCTTTCTTTGCCGGAGGAAAATCTCCTCTTGCAGGAAGAAGACGAAGTCTTGCGTACACTTTCTTCTTTGGGTTATACGCGGTATGAAATCTCCAATTTTTCCCTTCCTTCGTATGCTTCACGCCACAATCGCAAATATTGGACGGCAGAGGAGTATCTCGGCGTTGGTGTCGGCGCAGCAAGCTATTTGCAAGGTGAACGATATCAAAATCCATCGGGCATTCATGCCTATATAAAAGAAGTGGAGGAGGGAAGGTTTCCGCAACAGCTTGTGGAGCGCACGATAAAGGAAGACCGCTTCGAACAGGTCATGATGGGATTGCGTCTGCTGGAAGGTGTTGATCGGGAGGCCTTTCTTAAGCGAAACGGCATGGATGTTCTTGCTATCGCTCCGAAGAGCATGGCAAAGGCGCAAAAAAACGGTCTGCTGTGCATTACGCCCACGCACATTGCCTTTACACGCAAAGGGTTGAACGTCCAAAACGATGTGTTGTCAGACATGTTGTGGGAGTGGGAAGGGTAACGACGAGAAAAATAAGATTTTTCCTCGCTTTTGATTGACAAAAGCGCAGAGGACTTGTATCATGGTGTTAGCACTCAAAGAGATAGAGTGCTAACAGAACGACAAGACAGGTAACAAAGGCGAAAAAACGGTACTTGCGCCTGTTTTGTTACGGATAGGATGAGCGGATAAGGAGGCAACATGGACGAACGAAAACTTTTCATTTTGGGCGCCATTTTGCAATCCTATATCAATGAAGGACAGCCTATCGGGTCTCGTACATTGCGACGTGATTATGAGATGAATATCTCTGCCGCCACCATACGAAACGAGATGAGCGACTTGGAACACATGGGCTATCTGGAAAAAGCACATACTTCTTCCGGACGTATTCCCGTGGAAAAGGCGTATCGCTGGTATGTGGATGAACTGTTGCGCCGAGGAGATGAACCGGAACCGATTTCTGCCATCAGCAGCCGGAGCTTACTCAAGCAATCCTATGATCCCGAAAATCTGCTGGATCAGGCGCTTACCATTCTGTCCGATTTAACCGACAGCGTCGCCTTTGCTATTTTGCCGGCACGAACAGAAGATGTTATTGAGAAGATTCGTTTTCTGCCTCTCTCGTCCCATGAGTTGCTCACTGTTACGGTGTTTAACACGCGTTTCGTGGATACCGAACTGATTCATCTTGATGCCGATTACAGCAAAGAGCGCCTTGAACGTTTGGGGGAGATCTTCCAGGAACTGTTTGAAGGACATCGTCTCTGCGACGTTTCCGCTTTTCTGCAGTCGGAGTATTTCAGCGGCAAAGTGGTTCACGGCAATTTGATGAGTGAACTGGTTCCGACATTGATTGAGCGGCTGAACGCTACGCATGGGGAACGAGTGGTGTTTCAAGGAATGGCAAAATGGCTGCACTTTGTAGAGGGAAGCGATTTGCCGGACGCACTGCAGTTTCTCGAAGAATTGCGCGATAATCCCGACTTTTTAGGACTGCTCGATCAAATTTCTCCCGAAAAGGGGATGGTGGTTCGCATCGGCTCTGAGAATGAATTGCCCTTGCTCAACCGCACCTCGCTCATTGCAACACCTTTTCGCGTTCATGGCGATGTGTATGGTGCGTTGGGCGTTATCGGTCCGTTACGTCTGCATTACCGCAATGTCATCGGTCATGTGCGGCGTATCGGGAAATATCTCGATTCCATCACAGGACGAGAATAAGAAAGAATTCCGGCGGTGGGGAAAGAAATGCCGCGGAAAGGAGGAAGCATGAAGAATAAGAAAAACAAGGTGACCGTAGAAGAAATGCTTCATGAAGAAGAGCCGGTCGAAGAAGAGATCGACGACAAAGACGAAGAAAGAGAAGAGGACGAAGGGCAAGACTCTGTTGAAAAAGAGAACGCCACAGAGAATCATTGCGAAACCGAAGTTGATGATGCTGAAGAAGCATCGGCGAACGAAATGGAAAATCCGGAACAGGAAGAAATTGCGCAGCGGTATCTACGCTTGCAGGCGGATTTTCAGAATTATAAACGTCGCAGCGAAGAGGAACAGAAAAATACCGTTCGTTATGCCAATGAGCGGCTGATTCTTCAGTTCCTTGATGTGGTGGATAACTTTGAACGAGCGCTGGCGACCGAAAAGGAACACGATAATTTTTATCTGGGCATGGAAATGATTCATGCACAGTTACGCGAGATATTGGAAAAGAACGGGGTGGAAGCCGTTGTGGCGGATGGCGAAGCCTTTGACCCGAATCTGCATCATGCGGTGCTTACCGAAGAGAGTGCGGAAGTCGAGGAAGGACACGTTATCGAAACCCTGCAGACAGGATATATGTTGAATGGAAAATTGATTCGGCCCGCCATGGTAAAAGTGGCGAAATAGGGCTGAGCGACAAGGAGGAAAAGTATGGGAAAAATCATCGGTATTGACTTGGGAACGACGAACTCGGCAGTGGCGATTATGGAAGGTGGTCAGGCAACCATTATTCCAAACGCGGAAGGCAATCGCACCACGCCGTCTGTTGTAGCATTTACAAAAGATGGCGAGCGCTTGGTAGGCGAAACGGCTAAACGACAGGCTATTATGAATCCGGATCGTACGATTGCTTCGATTAAACGCGATATGGGAACCGATCGAAAGGTCACCATTGATGGCAAAGCGTATACGCCGCAGGAGATTTCTGCCATGACGTTGCAGAAGCTGAAAGCCGACGCGGAAAGTTATCTTGGACAGTCGGTTTCCGAAGCGGTCATCACTGTTCCGGCGTATTTTACGGATGCGCAGCGTCAGGCGACGAAGGATGCCGGAAAAATTGCCGGCTTGGATGTCAAGCGTATCATCAACGAACCAACGGCTGCGGCGCTGGCTTACGGTGTCGATAAAGACGAAGAATCCTCCAAGATTATGGTATTCGACTTGGGCGGCGGTACGTTCGATGTTTCCATTTTGGAAGTAGGCGACGGCGTGTTTGAAGTGCTTTCCACGCGCGGAAACAATCGTTTGGGCGGCGATGACTTTGATAACGCTCTGATGGACTACATTGCGGAAGACTTTAAGAAAGAAAATGGTGTGGATTTGCGTTTAGATCCTACCAGTGATCAGCGCTTGAAGGACGCTGCGGAAAAGGCGAAGAAAGAGCTTTCGAGCGCCATGACGTCTACCATTAACCTGCCCTTCATTACAGCAGTCAACGGTCAGCCGGTGCATCTTAACATGTCGGTGACTCGCGCGAAGTTTGAAGAGCTTATCGCTCCCATCGTGAAAAAGACGGAAGAGCCGGTGCTTAACGCCTTAAAGGATGCCAATCTTACGGCTTCCGACCTGAATAAGGTTTTGCTCGTCGGTGGTTCTACCCGTGTTCCGATGGTGCAGGATCTGGTAAAGAAGCTCACGGGAAAAGATCCGCAGAAAGATATCAATCCGGACGAGTGTGTGGCTCTTGGCGCGGCGGTTCAGGGCGGTGTGCTGACCGGCGAAGTAAAAGACTTGCTTCTGTTGGATGTCACCCCTCTGTCATTGGGGCTGGAAACGCTCGGCGGCGTTACGACCGTATTAATTCCGCGCAATACCACGATTCCGACGAAGAAGAGCCAAACCTTCACGACGGCGGCGGATAACCAGACTTCGGTAGATATCCATGTTCTGCAAGGGGAACGTGAAATGGCGGCGGATAATACGACACTGGGTCGTTTCCAGCTTTCGGGAATTCCTGCGGCACGCCGCGGTATTCCGCAAATTGAAGTCACCTTCGATATTGATGCCAACGGCATCGTCAATGTCAGCGCCAAAGACATGGGAACGGGCAAAGAACAGAAGATTACCATCACATCTTCCACGCATCTTTCGGATGAGGAAATTGACCGTCGTGTAAAAGAGGCGGAGCAATTTGCCGAGGAGGATAAGAAGAAAAAAGAGCTTATCGAAGTCAAAAATCAGGCGGAGTCACTGATTTATCAGACGGAAAACACGCTCAAGGAACTGGGCGATAAAGTGGCAGAAGACGAAAAGAAAAAGGTAGAAGAGAAGATTACGGCGCTTAAAGATGTCGTCGGAAGCGAAAATCTGGATGACATTAAAAAACGTACAGAAGCACTTACCGGTGAATTGAATACACTTTCGCAGAAATTGTACGCACAAGCCGGTCAACAAGCAGGCGAAGCCAATGCAGAAGCAGGTGCGCAGGGTGCCGGTCAAGGGGATGATGTTGTCGATGCGGATTATGAAGTCGTCGATGAAGAGGAACCCAAAGACAATTAAACTAAACGCCGGGAACATAAAGAAAGGGCACCTTGGTGCCCTTTTCTTTGTGTAAACTTTCGATTACAATGACTCTTTAGTGTAAGAAAGGAGCCGACTTTGCAAGATCCGTATGAAGTCCTCGGCGTAAAACGCGACGCCGAAATTGGCGATATCAAAAAAGCATATCGTCGAAAAGCGAAACAGTACCATCCTGACCTTAATCCGGGAGATGAAAAGGCAGCAAAAAAGTTTAATGATTTAAGCGAGGCGTACGGCATTCTGCAGGATCCGGAAAAACGTCGGCTTTATGATACCTACGGCGAGGCCGCTTTTGAGAATGGCATGAACGGTGGTACGGGTGGCTTCGGCTTTGATATGAATGATATTTTCGGCGACTTATTCGGCGATTTATTCGGTAGACGTTCTTCTGGCGTGCAAGATAGTCACCGTGCCCGTCGCGGTGCAGATATCCGTAAAGAATTGCAGCTTAGCTTTCGCGAGGCGTATTTCGGTGTAGAAAAGACGATAACCATTCGGCGAGAAAGTGAATGCAGTCACTGTCATGGTACAGGCGCAAAGGATGGGACTGCTAAAAAAACATGTCCGACCTGTCATGGAAATGGTGTAGTGAATCGGGAAGTGCATACCCCTTTCGGGCGCATGATTCAACAGGTCACGTGCAGCACCTGCAATGGGCGTGGCGAAATCATTGAAGAGACGTGTCCGCATTGCCACGGTCAGGGAAGAGAGATCGAAAATCGCACACTTTCGGTGAAAATTCCTGCCGGCGTGGCGGATGGCAATATATTGCCGATGCGCGGTCAGGGTCATGGTGGTGCAAATGGTGGACCGGCAGGCGATGTCTATATCGTTCTTCGGGTTGCGCTATCTGCATTTTACGAACGCCATGGCAATGACCTGTATTTTGAGTTGCCTATCTCCTTTGTGCAAGCCACGTTGGGCGATGAGGTGGAAGTGCCGACCATGGAAGGAAAAGAAACGTTCCGCATTCCGAAGGGAACACAAACGGGCACCCGTTTTACACTTGTGGGGAAGGGCGTCCCCGATGTGCGCTCTAAGAGAAGAGGGGATTTGCATTTCGTCGTGGATATTCAAACGCCGACACACCTCAATGAAGAACAAGCGGAGGCTCTTCGTGCGTATGCCAAAGTGATGGGCGATACGGTCGAGGAAAAGCAGAAGAATTTCTGGGAAAAGGTAAAGGAACTATTTGACTGATGCAAGAGACGTTTTTACAAGTGACCATGATCTATTCCCGACAATGGGAAGAGACGGCGGAAGCTCTTCTTGCCGAAAGCGACACGCTGGGCACGCAAACGCTCGATTCGGCGACGGTTGCCCAGTATGAGGCGCATCATCCGGACTGGGAACTTGCTGATGCAAAGGCCTTGCACGCCGCTTGGCAGCGTGAGGTGCAGCAGGCGACAGAGGAGACGGCGGAGGAGGACGAAGTTATACAGCTGGTCTTCTTCTCGGATGATGCTTATGGTCATCAGGCATTGGAACGTTTGGAACGCCTCTGCTATGAGCAATATGGCGGTGAAATTCGCATCCTGCAAGAAAAGCGAGTAGACAACTCGCATTGGGAAGAAGAATGGAAAAAGACGTATCGTCCTCTTTCTCTCGGAAAGACCATGGAGATTGTTCCTTCTTGGTTGGAACCGACCGACACGACGCGCCTTCCTATTTTTATTGAGCCGGGCATGGCATTTGGCACGGGCACGCATGAAACAACGGCATTGTGTCTCGAGGCATTGGAACGCTTATCCTTAGCAGAAAAGAGTGGACTTGATCTCGGAACGGGTTCGGGGATTCTTGCCATCTATATGAAAAAACGAGGGATGCGCGAGGTACTTGCTACGGACATCAGTGCGGATGCTTTGCGTTCTGCGCGGAACAATGCAAAACGAAATCAGGTTGACATTCTCTTTCTCGAGAGTGATTTGCTTGCCAACGTAGAGGGGCGATTTGACGTTTTGGTATCCAATATTTTGGCAGAACCTCTGCTGCGTTTGCTGCCTGATGTATCGCGTGTGCTGAATCCCAAGGCGAACCTTGTGCTTTCCGGACTTCTGGCAACGCAACAGGAAGAGATTTGCTCTGCTTTATCCAAATTGGGCTTTCTGATTACGCGCCAAACGGTTATGGGCGAGTGGGCAAGTGTAGAAGCCGTTGCTCCAACGACGGAAAAAATCGATGCGAAGGAGCAAAACGATGCCTCCGGTGCAACGAAGGGCAAAACGAACGAGACGATGCCATCATGAAGCGTGTCAAATTCCATACATTGGGCTGTAAAGTCAATCAATATGAAACGGAAGCCATGGAAGAACTTTTCCTGCAGGAAGGATACCATCTTGCCGAAGAAGGGCAACCGGCGGATGTCGTTGTCATCAACACCTGTACGGTGACGCATACCTCAGATGCAAAAAGTCGCCAGCAAGTGCGCAAGATGAAACGGGAGAATCCTCATGCGGTCATTGCGGTAGTGGGGTGCTATGCGCAGGTGGCGGCAGAGGCGCTCTCCACCCTTCCGGAAGTGGATATTCTTCTTGGCACAAAGGGGCGACAACGTCTGCCTTCCTTAGTAGAAAAGGTAAGACAAACGGGAGAACAACAAATCGCGGTGCAAAACCTCGAGGAAGTAACGGATTTCGATGCGCTGACGATTGAAACGGAACAATCTACGACGCGTGCGACGCTAAAAATTCAGGAAGGTTGCGATATGTTTTGTTCGTATTGCATCATTCCCTACGCCCGTGGGCATATCGCTTCGCGCCCTTTTCCGTCCATCGTAGAAGAAGCGAAGACGCTTGCCCAAAAAGGGTTCAAAGAGTTGGTTCTCACCGGCATCCACGTCGCCAGTTACGGGAAAGAGCCCCATTTTCGTGCGCAATCGCCGGATACGGAGCTTACGGATGTTATTGAAGCGGTAGCGGCTATTCCGGAAATTCATCGCATTCGCCTGTCGAGCATCGAGCCGCGGTGGGTAACACGAGAGAAACTCGAACGTTTGGCGGCTACGGAAAAACTTTGTCCGCACTTTCATCTCTCCTTGCAAAGCGGATCGGATCGCATTCTCCAAAAAATGAATCGACAGTATACAACCGCACTGTATGCCGAAAAGGTAGAAGCCATTCGCCGCATCTTTCCGGATGCCGGATTGACAACGGATGTCATCGTTGGTTTTCCGGAGGAACGAGAAGAAGATTTTCAAGACACGATGACATTTACCCGCGAGATCGGTTTTTCCCGTATGCACATTTTTCCGTATTCGCCGCGACGGGGCACTCCTGCGGCGCTTTTTACCGGGCAGATCGATGCCGCAGTAAAGAAGGAACGTGCCGCTCGGCTGGCGGAGCAGGAAATCACTATGCGGCATGCTTTTATGGAGCACATGGTCGGGAAAACCGTCTCGGTACTCACGGAAGAAAAACGGGACGAAAAGGGACGCTATAGTGGCTATTCAGGGAATTACCTGCGCGTCGCTATAGGCACGGAGAAGGAGAAAGTAAAATTCTCCCGAGAGGAAACGCCGGATGGTGGACAGGATGCTTCCGCTTTCGTGTCGCCTGCACCGGTTGTCAATCAGATTTATCCTGTACGCATTTTGCGACGGGATGGAGAGGAACTGGTCGGGGTAACGACCGAAAAGGAGAAGGACGCATGAAAAATACGCTACATCCCATTCGTGACTATTGGACGACGGTGTTAAATGGGATGGCTTGGGGGTTGTTTTCCTCGTTACTCATCGGGTTAATCATTAAACAGATAGGAACGCTCGCACATATTCCGCTATTGGTCACCATGGGAACGATCGCACAAAAGCTCATGGGTCCGGCCATTGGTGTCGGAATTGCTGCGGTATTGGACGCTCCTGCGTTGGTCACCCTCTCCGCTGTAGTATTAGGTGCGCTTGGTGCAGGCAGTATTACCGTCGATGCGACAGGTGTAGCTTCTATAGGCATTGGCGAGCCTGTTGGCGCTTTTGTCGCTGCGCTTGCCGGGGTAGAAGTTGGTCGCCGTGTTGCGGGAAAAACACCTGTCGATATTGTACTTGTGCCTTTCGTGACCATCGTTACGGGCGGTCTGGTCGGCTTTTTCTTAGCACCGTATATTTCCAATATGATGAATGGTTTGGGGGATCTCATTAACCGTGCTACGCAGCTGCAGCCCATCCCGATGGGGATTGTCTTGAGTGTTGTCATGGGGATGATTCTCACACTGCCGATTTCCAGTGCGGCACTATCGATTTCTCTTGGCCTTTCCGGGCTGGCTGCCGGCGCGGCAACAGTAGGATGTTGCTGCAATATGATCGGTTTTGCGATTATTTCCTATCGGGATAACGGATTTGGCGGAAGTCTGGCGCAGGGCATTGGAACCTCTATGCTGCAAATGCCCAACATCATCAAAAAACCGATTGTATGGCTTCCTGCCATCGTTTCTTCGGCAATTTTGGGCCCGATTTCCACGGCGGTTTTGGGGATGACCTCCAACGCTTCCGGCGCGGGCATGGGCACCA